>Ga0207933_1000604_pt1 | contig 33773 bp, 32 predicted proteins | sample NGESurdeep092012_4_FD_184488 | JGI IMG/M metagenome (GOLD analysis project Ga0207933, IMG submission 184488) | Arctic peat soil microbial communities from Barrow, Alaska - NGEE Surface sample F53-3 deep-092012 (SPAdes) | ecosystem: Environmental > Terrestrial > Soil > Wetlands > Peat ... | reverse complement strand
ATCTGCGCTTCGCCAGAGGTTCCACCTGATCGAGATACCGCATGATTCGCCGCTTGTGCGGAATGGTCACGCTGAATCCGGCCATCGGCAGGTCCGTCGCGAGCTGGAAGAAATCGCGCAGCTGATTGGCGTTGACTAACAACGGCACATAGACCGCATCGATCCTGCGGCACTGGAACGCGCGGTTGTGCACGTGCGGCGAAACCGACTGCCGGACCGGGTCCGCAATCACGCCGAAGATCTTCGCCGACTTCGTGAACTTGTCAATACGATAGAGCGACCGCAGTTGCCGCGCATTCACCTGGCCCGCCGCCGTGCCCTGCACGTGCCCCGGCGCCGCATAGGTGTAAATTGCGCCCAGCCCCGTCGAAAGCACGCGGGAAGGGAACCCCAGTTCGCCCATCGCCAGCGTGACGAGCGGTATCTTCGGGCTGAGCCGGCTGGCCGCCAGAATACGCCCCGTATCGGTGGGCTTGCGCGCCGTGCTGACCAGCTTATAGACATCGGCCGGCACTTTCTGCATCCGTTTGAGCACCGGATCGAGAGGCGGCGTGGTTTCGAAATGATGCCACGAAACCACCAGTTGCGCATTGGTCCGAAGCGCCGCGCAACGAGCCGGAACCACTTCGGCGGATTCGATTTCAAGATCGACCGCGCGCGCGCCGTGCTCAATGGCCAGTTCGAGAATCTTCAGCTGTTGCTCGATGCTGCCGTTGAACTTGCCGTGGTTCTGATGACGGCGGCAGGTAGCAAGAATCGTGCAGTTCGGATAGCTTTCGAGAAACGTTGCGATCGCCAGCGCGCCCAGGGCCGGATCGCGCAGATAATCGAGGCGGAATTCAAGGAAATTCTCGCCTGCTTCGGCTTCGCGGCGGGCCTGTTCGAGCAGCCTCGGGACGTCCGGCAGACCGAGCGCAATACAAATTCTGGGAAGCGGCCGCCGGTGCGTCTGAGTCATGGCTGATCGTGAAAGCGCAACGCCCGGAGTGCCTGTCCCGCGCGAGTTCTCTCGTGAGTTCTCAAAGGATATCAGGTGATTCCGCCGGAATGACATCGAGCGCCGCAAGAATTTCAAATTTGATCCGGGAATGCGCCCGCCGGAGCGCATCCTCAACCGCGGCCGGGCCGTCGCCGCTCGCGAAAATGAACCCGGTGTAGCTCGCGCCTTCGGGCAGGGGAATCAGCTTCTGCCCCGGCTTCGCCGTGATCGCGATATCGTCGATGCCGGGTATGGCCCGTGCGTCTTCGAGGCCGGAGACGGACGCATAAACACCGGCGCGTGGAACCGGAATCATCATGACGCCCAAGCCGGGCGAGGCCGGCTTGCGGGATTCCGGAAGCGCGCCAATGGCATGCAGGATTACCAGTTCTTCCAGCGTCACGCCACCTTCGAAACGCAGTGCCCGCGCGCAGAGACCGCCGATCGGGCGCGCCGCGACTTCCAGCATGTAAACGCCCATCGCATTCACCCGCATTTCCGCGTGGATCGGCCCGTGATGCAGCCCGAGCGCGCGCACGGCCTGCTTTACGGCGTCAATCATGGCACGCTGCACGGCGCCCGATTCGCGCGAAGGGGTGACGTAAATGGTCTCTTCGAAAAAGGGGCCTTCGAGCGGATCGGGCTTGTCGAAAATCGCCAGCGTTTCCAGTTCGCCCCGGGTCATCAGACCCTCCAGCGCAAACTCGCGGTCCTCGATGTAGTCTTCGATCTGGATATAGTCCTCGATCTGAGACGGTTCGAGAATACGGCGGATGCGCGCGAATGCGGCGAGGAATTCGTCCGGATCGTTGGCGCGGATCACACCGCGGCTGCCGGAGAGCCCGGTGGGCTTCAGCACGCAGGGAAAACGTGCGTTGCGCAGGGCCTCCCGCGGATCGCTCCCGGCCGGAACGCGGAAATTGCGGGGCACCGGCATCCCCGCCGCCGCGAAAAGTTCGCGCATCAGGTGCTTATCCCGGCAGGCTGCTACGGCGCGCGGAGGGTGGAACGGCAAGCTGAGCTTCTTCGCCGTCAACGCAGCGACAAGCGTGGGCCTGTCGGCCACCGCGACGATGCCATCCACTGCAATTGCGCCGAGCGTCTCCGCCGCGTGCTCCGGGTCTTCGAAGCGGACCGGAATGGCCCGGTCGCGCCAGGGATCTTCGAGGATGTGGCAGCGATCGGTCGCCAGCGTGACCTCAACGCCGAGCCGGCGGGCAGCTTCGGCGAACGAGCGCGTCTGATAACCGGTGGTCGCGGCGATAAGCAGAATACGCGGCATGACGGGACGCTTCGATTGTACGGGTGTGGGATCGTATCTCAAAATTGACGCTCCTTGCAAGTTAAGCCGTATACAATCGGTAGCGCATATGGGATCGCGTTACCGGGCTGAACAAGTTGGCAGCTTATTGCGTCCGCCGGAGTTGCTGGCGGCAAGAACCGCGCATGCGCAGATCTCTAAACATGCGCGGCTCTCTCAAGATGAACTGAGCGCGGCCGAGGACGCGGCAATCCTCGACGCCCTCGCGAAGCAGCGCGCGATCGGCCTCGACATTCTGAGCGATGGCGAGATGCGCCGCCGGTCCTGGCTCAGCGACATGGCCGACGCCGTGGAAGGCTTCGTCCCGGACAGGGTGGTTCTGGAATGGCAGGGGCCGGGCGGCGGCAGCGAAGCGAGCACAGCCCATGCGGTCGGCGCGAAGCTTCGTAAACTCCGGAAGTTGACCGCCCACGAAGTGCCGTTTCTCAAACAGACCGCGTCCGGGCCATTCAAGGTCACGGTCCCGTCGCCCTCGAACTTCATGCTGTCGAGCTACAAAGAGAACCTCTCCGGCAAGTTCTACCCCACGCGGGCCGATTTACTGGACGAACTGGTAGCCATCGTGCGGGATGAGGTTGAGTGGCTGCTGGCTGAAGGCGTCCCGTACATCCAGTTCGACGCGCCCTTCTATTCCGCCTATTTCGACCCCCCTCAGCGCGAGCGAATGCGCGCGGCCGGGCGCGATCCGGACCGCGAACTGAAGCAGGCCGTGGCCGGGGATAACGCGGTTTTCAATACGCTGCAACATGCCGGCGCCACTCTCGCGATCCACATTTGCCGGGGCAACAGCCGCAGCCGCTGGTTTGCCGAAGGCGGCTACGACGCGATTGCGGAAGAGCTCTTCGGCTCGCTCGACGTGGATACTTTCCTGCTGGAATACGATACCGAACGGGCGGGCAGCTTCGCTCCGCTGCGTCTGGTGCCGCGCGGCAAGAACGTGGTGCTGGGTCTCGTCACCACGAAGGAAGCGAAACTGGAATCGCGGGACGGCCTGATGCGGCGGATCGGCGAAGCGGGCCGCTATATTCCGCTCGATAATCTCGCCCTCAGCACGCAATGCGGGTTCGCCTCCGTCGCGCCCGGCAATCTGTTGTCGATGGATGAGCAGTGGCGGAAACTGGAACTGGTGGTGGACACGGCGCGACGGGTCTGGGGCACGGTTTAAGCGACGCCCCACCTTCCAGCAGGCCGGCGTGAGCCTGGTTTTTGCCGTGCAGGCGCCTACAGTTTGGCGTCGATCCGGACCAGGCGGTCGCCCTGGAAAGCCCCGATATAAATGGAGCGGCCGACCTGGAGCGCAACAGAGGCGCCCGCGATCACGTTGCCCTTGCCGTGCGAATCGAACACGGTCTTCGCGGTCCACTTCGCGGGGTCGATTTCCGCGATGCCGAATCCCTGGATGCAGGGCTCGCCGCTGCCGGCGGGACAATCGCCGCGAACGCCTTTCACTCCAGCCGCGAGAATCTGGCCTTTAGCCGCCCACGCGATATTGTCCGGCATGAAGCCGAGCTTGACGACGGCGGCGTCCGCGCCCTTTTTGAGGTCGTACTTGTGTACCTCGAACGCCGTCCATGCGTTGTAGTATATGTAGCGGCCGTCCGGGCTGGCCAGCACGCCGTTCGGATAGCCTTGCCGCGTGCCGGGCAATTCGGTTTCGCCCTTCCCGGGCGTCCAGCGAGCGACAAAGCCGCTGGGCTGCCCGTTGAACACGTTGCCGCCGCGTCCGGGGGGCATCAGAGCGGTCGGGTAAGTGGCGACGAAGCCGCCGTCGGGCATAATGGCCACATCGTTGTAATCCTTTGCCGCCACGAAGCAGCCGTGCCATGCCAGTTCCCAGCTGCCCGCCGACGGTTTCACTTCGTACATTTCAATCGACTGGCGGCCGCCGTGATTGACCACGTAGAGTCTGGTTGCGCCTTTGATCCGTCTGGCCAGAGAAATCCCGTGCGGAATGAGCGCATCGCCAACCGGGCCGGGGCATGCAGGGTCGCCCCATCCCTTTTTCGGTTCGTTGACAATCGCGATTTTGCTGAAGCTCTTCCTGGCCAGATCGAAAAGCACAAGCCCGGCTCCGGTGCCGCCTCTGCCATTCACGAACTGGCTCACGATGAGGTATTTGCCATCGGGCGTCAGTTCCAGATCTTCCGGGGAACGGGTGCCGCAGAGGATCTCGATATCGCCGTGCACCCCGCATGCGACGGGCGGCGGTCCGGCGGGCGGACGCTGCGCCTGTGCCAGTCCGGCCATGATCAATAACGGCAGTAGCACTCTCATGAAATTTCTCCTATTTTCCCTTATCTTCGCCGCGCGGGTTGCTGTTGAACGGGAAGGCTGAGGCCGACGAGTTCGGAGCCATCGCGGCCCGAAACCGTGACCACGATGAACTGCCGTCCGTTGACCATATAAGTCATCGGCAAGCCGGTTTCATTGCCCGGCAAGGTCATCTGAGAGACGGTCTCGCCAGTCTTTTTATTCAGCGCGCGGAAACCCGGCCCGGCGGCGCCTTCACCCGCGAAGAGCAGCGATTTCGTCACCATCAGCGGCGCGCGGTCCGGGGCGCCCACTTTGCTGAGATCGATGCCTTTGAGCGCCGGATTATTCTTCAGGGCTTCGGATGCTTCGCCGTTCGGAACCATCCACGCACGATCGCCCGTGTTGAGATCGATCGCCGTGATGCGTCCATAAGGGGGTTTCACGAGAGGCACGCCGAACGGACGCGGAACCGGCACGTTCCGGCCGATGAAATTCATGTCCGATCTCTCCGCGTTATGGGTGAGAGAAAGGACGCTGGGGTTGGTCACGGAAGGCACGTAGAGCATGCCGGTTTCGGGGTCCGCACCCGCGCCCTGCCAGTTGGCGCCGCCGGTGGCGTTCGGGAGCATCAGGGTGCCTTTTTTCCCGTTCGAATCGTATACGATGGCGGGCGTATAGATCGGGCCCATTTTGAATTCCGCCGCCATTTTCAGGGCCTCGGCTTTGATTTCGGGAGTGAAGTCGGCCAGGTCGTCCGGCGTGAAGCCCTGTCGGTCGTAAGGCGCGGGTTTGGTCGGAAAGGGCTGCGTCGCGGAAGTCTGCTCGCCGGGAACGTCCGACTGCGGCACGGGGCGCTCCACGATGGGCCAGACCGGCTTGCCGTTCGTTCGATCGAGGACAAAAGTGAAGGCCTGCTTGGTGACCTGCGCGATGGCCTTGATCTTCTTCCCGTCAACGGTGATATCGAGAAGAACGGGCGCGGCGGGAAGGTCCCAGTCCCAGATGCCGTGATGCACCGCCTGGAAGTGCCAGATGCGCTTCCCCGTGCGGGCGTCGAGGCACACCATGCTTTCGTCAAACAGGTCGTTACCGGGGCGATGGCCGCCGTAAAAGTCGCCGGTAGGCGTTTCGACGGGCAGGTAGACATAGCCGAGTTCGAGATCGGCGCTCATGGGCGCCCAGACCGCGGTGTTGCCGGTGTATTTCCAGGAATCCTTTTGCCAGGTGTCGTTGCCGAATTCGCCAGCCTGGGCCACGGTGTGGAACGTCCAGATGCGCTTGCCCGTGCGCACGTCGAAGCCGCGCACGTAGCCGGGCACGTTGTTCATGGAGGGCGGGGCGGAGCCCGTGGCAGGGGTCCCGAGCGCGGAGCCGACCACCGCGACGTCGCCCACGATCATGGCGGGCGAGGTGGCGCCGATGACACCGGGCTTGATATTTTCGCGGTCGAGACCTTCCTGCAGATCCACAAGGCCACCTGTTCCGAAGGCCGGTACGGGGAGGCCGGTTTTGGCGTTCAGTTCGACCAGATGGTAGCCGAGCGTGATACAGAGGATGCGCTCGTCGCCATTGTCGTCGCTCCAGTACGCAACGCCGCGGTTGACGGTGCGGACGGCGCGCGTGCCCCGTTCGCCTTCGTCGATCCGGTAGACCCAGAGGGTTTCGCCGGTCAGGGCATCGGCCGCCACGACGTCGCGGCGGGTGCCGGCGGTGAAGTAGAGAACGCCGTTGACCATGAGAGGCGTGACTTCCCAGTTGCGGTCCGGGGTGCGGCCGAAGTTATCGGATTTCCAGTGCCAGGCGATCTGGAGGTTCTTGACGTTCGAGGCATCGATCTGGTCGAGCGGAGAGTATTTGGTGCTGTGCGCATCGCTCGCATAGTAGCGCCAGCCGGTGGTTTGGGCCTGGGACAGGAAGGCCAGCGACAGGAAAACCAGGGACAGGCGGGAGGTTGACGCGGTTGTCATCTCCAATGAGTCTATCTCAAACACCGAAAAATGCGATTCCGCCCGGGCAGTGAGATTCGCACGAAACCGGCGCTGTCTCAAACCCGTTTCATGCTTGCTGGGGCATAATGAAGTTGAACCTATGAGCTTTACTCTCGAGGTGCTTGTCAACGGCGCGGCGCTGGTGGAGGTATGCCGCCGTTACAGTGTCAAAGAACTCTCGTTGTTCGGGTCCGCGGTCCGCGGCGAGATGCGCCCGGAAAGCGATATCGACATGATGGTTGAGTTCGAGCCGGGAGCACGCGTCGGCCTGATCAAATTCGAATCCCTTGCTGAAGAACTGGAAGCTCTCGCCGGGCGCAGGGTCGACCTGGTGACCAGGCGCGGACTGAAGCCATGGGTACGTCCTCAGGCGCTCAAAGATGCCCTGGTCATCTATGCGGCGTGAGCCGTCCTTCCTGAAAGACATTCTCTCGGCGTGCCGAAAAATCGAGGCGATTGTTGCGGCAACTTCGGAGGGTTCCTTCCGCAGAGACGACGTTTTGCCACCGGCGGTGTTGCATCACCTGACGATGATCGGCGAGGCCGTCAGCCGTTTGTCCGATGGACTGAGAGCAAGCTACCCCGATGTCCCGTGGCGTCAAATCGTTGCGGTGAGGCACCGGATCGTGCATGGATATTTCGATCTGGATTGGCAGATCCTTTGGGATGCGGCCCTAGCGCCAAAAACAGGGATCGAGATGCCGGTATGGCAGAAGGGCACTACAATCAAAACGGCTGCAGTCTAGGCGACCTAACTATCAGTTCGGCGACAAAGACGCGATTCGGAAAGTCGAACCCTTCCATGGACACAAACGAGCTGCAATTTAAATTGGCGTCAGATGAAATTGCTCGTCATACTGAAGATGCGAGAACTTGCAAATTATCCCATTTTCGAATGGCTGAGCGCAATGCCGAATGGGAGCGAGCCATGCAGCGAATTGGCGCGATTTCGTTCGCCGGGATCGTTGTGTTCTGGTTCGTGTCCACACAACTGTACACTCTCATAGAAGCTTTCGGTGGATCGGTGCCTGCGCCATGGAAGACAGGCACCCAGAACGCTTTCCCCATCGGCTTCGCAATCGCAAACGTCGTTGCGACCACTTTTCTTTATCTCAATGGTTTCGGCGAGAAGTGTCGGCTTCACCGAGAAGCTGCCCAGCGTTATCAGCGGGTTTTTAGGAAGTGCTTGAACTGGCAGACCGAGTGTCCGGACGCTTCGTATTCAGCGATTCTTGTTGCCAAGGCTCTGTCTCTCCGGGAGGAACTCAGCGAGATCAATCAAAGTTCTCCGGACATCGAGGAGTGGGCATGGAAGACCGTCGATGCCGAGTTGGCCAAAGGGGGGACAGAATACGAAGTGGACAATCGCAGGAGTAGACAATGAGACGCCAATCACTGCTTGCCTGCCTCGATTTTCTCGTGGGCAGGTTATCCTTCACGAGCGCTGAATGGGCGATTACAGGAGGGGCATCGCTCCAACTTCGCGGGATCGGGTGCGACGCGAAAGACATTGATGTACTAGCGAGCCCAGAAGTCGCGAACTATGCAGCAACTGCGTTGTCGGACTGCACCGTTAAGCCTTTGGCAATCACAGAGACAGAGGGCATCCGGTCGTTGTTTGCCCGGTACGAGGTTAACGGAGTGATCGTGGAAATAATGGCAAATGTCTATAATCGCCTGGCCAATAATTCCTGGTGTCCACACCAGGAATGGCGAAATCACATCGAAATCCTTCAGCTGGATAATATGAGCGTTCCTGTTTTAACTCTTGACTACGAAGAGCGGATTGCGGGCATGCTATGTCAAGATGCTCGAAGAACAATGATTCAAATTCAAGCGCGAAATGGTAAAAGAGGGCGCCCCGAATGAGCGGCTACAGCGGACGGCTGGACCGACTGCCGCCGTTGAGCCACAAATCAATCCGGCCAAAAACGGCGTAACGTTAACGAACCCGCTCAACGCCCCGGACTTTGTCTTGGCGGTTGCTTTGGGCTGGGCCGTTCTAAACTATAGCTCTTTCGTTGCGTGGTGTTTGAGAAATACACAATCAACAGCTCCTCGCTGCGAAGACGATCCGAAACCGTGCTGCGGCGAACTACTTGCAGCAGACGAAGTCGGACCGTCGAACTGGGTCGCCCGTAAGCGCAAGATTCGAAGCATCGATTTCATTGGCTCCCCAGTCTGGACATCCGGGCTCGAGCCCGGGTAATTGAAGCGCCACGTTCAAACGTCGAAAAACACGGTCTCGCACGGTCCGGTCAGATGCAGATCGAAGTGCCAGTGGCCCGTCCGGGCCTCCTCGCGCGCCAGCAGCGTCGGACGCCGCGCTTCCGGCGCCAGAGCCAGCACGCGGTCCGAATCGTTCGCCGGATCGTCCGCGAAGTAGATGCGCGTGACCACTCGTTTCTGCAACCCGGGGGCATAGACGGAGACATTGATATGAGGAGCCTGGCGGAGCGCCCCGCGCCAGAAGGGAACGCGCCCCGGCTTCACGGTCGTGAAAACGCACAAGCCCTGCTTATCGGTGGCCAGACGCCCGAACCCATGGAAACCGGGGTCGGGCGTCTTCTCCTGTGTATCGGCGGGGTGTTTGTACTTGCCCCCGGCATCGGCCTGCCAGAGTTCGATCATGGCGTTCGTGACGGGATTGCCGTCGCGATCCAGTACACAGACCGTCAGGCTGATCCGTTCGCCCCGCGCGTCCGCACCGGCCATGCGGCCCGCGGCATTATCGGGCGTCAGCGCGAAATGGAAAAACGGCCCGATGGGCTGGTTGGCGGTGGGAATGAGGTCCATGAATTCAATCCAGAACAGGCGTCGCGTCGGGGCCGCGCAGCACCAGATCGTAGCGATACCCCAGAGCCCACTTTTCTTCCGTCAGCCCGATATCGAATTTTGCGATCACGCGATGTTTCGCCTGGTCGGGGATCGCCTGGAAAACAGCGTCGAGGGCCAGCATCGGGTCGCCTTCGAAATACATCTGGGTGATGAATCTGGCGACGAACGACGGTCCGAACAGCGAGAAGTGGATATGCGCGGGCCGCCAGGCATTCGGGTGATTGTTCCAGGGATAGGCGCCCGGTTTGATCGTCAGAAAACGATAGCGGCCGTCTTCATCGGTCAACGTTCGGCCAACCCCGCTGAAGTTGGGATCGAGCGGCGCGGGAAAATCGTCCAGTTCGTGGCGATAACGCCCGGAAGCGTTGGTCTGCCAAACCTCGATCAGCGTTTTCGGAAGCGGTGCGCCGGTTTCGTCCACCACGCGCCCTGCCACGATCATGCGCTGGCCGATGGGCTCGCCTTCATGCTGACGGGTGAGGTCATGGTCGCTTTCAGAGATCGGGAGATCGCCGAAAACCGGTCCGGTTCTCTCGGAAAGCGTGTGCGGCAGAAAGACCAGAGGCTCACGCGGGGCGCGGCGGGCGGTCGAGTGGTACGGCTCGTAAAGGTAATCGGGCTGATTCGCGGGATCGAGCCGGGACTTGTTCATCCAAACCGATATTACCTCACCCCATTCCTCAACGCGTCAGCAATTCGATCGACAGGCCGCGCCGCGTCCACCGGCTGGTAACGCGCATCGACAGCGCGCTCGCAATCTCGCCGGCGGAAAGGTCGGGCCTGTAATCGTACTCCCTGACAAGCAGGCTGCGCACGGCCGGAATGTCGAGAATGTGGAGCGGGTCCCAGACGCGCGTAAAGACGACCACCATATCCGGGCGCCGGAGCTTCAGTCTTTCGATTTCCGGAGCGCTGAAATCCGCCATCTCCGCCACTTTCCGGGGACTCGCGACATAACCGAACGCGGGATTTCGCAGCGCATCGGCCATGGGAAAGGCGGTTGCCACCGATGCTTCCGGAGGCCAGCGATCAACCGCGTCCGCCGCGCTCTCCTGCAAGCGCGTGAAACTCACGAAAGCGAGGTTATTTTCGAATGGAAAAGGGTAGATCGGATTGACAAAGCTGGCGGCAATCAGGCATGCGAGCAGCGCGGTCAGCACCATGTGCCGGGTGCGAGGCAGGAGCGCCTGCATGGACACCGCGAAAGCGATATAGACAACCGGCAACGCGGGCAGAAGGTAGCGTTCCAGCACGGCGCCGCCAAGAGCGCTCACCATCAGCACGTGCACGCCGACGAAGCAGGCCGCGATGCGCCAGTGGCGGTCCCGCAGCAGCGGCATGCGCCGCCAGGCCCACAGCAGCGCGCCGGTCCCGATGAAATGTCCGCTGCCGATGAAAAGGTAGTACAGGCGCCGCGCCAGAGCCAGCAGGAAGCGGACAGGATGCAGCGGTTCCCACAGGTTGTACGCGGTGAATGCCGCATTGCCGAACCAGTGACCCGTGGCGCGGTGCAACACCGCGAACCAGAAGAGCAAGCCCGGCAGCGGGAGAAGAAACCAGAGCGCCTGCCGGACGTCTTTCCTGGTTTGGCGTCTGCCCCGGCGCTCGATGAGAAGCCAGCACCCGAACAACGCCGGCACCACCAGGCCCGTCTCCTTCACCAGCACCAGAATCACGCAGCCCAGGGCGGACGCGCGGAAGCGGTTCTGCAGGAACAGCAGCAGCGCCAGAATCGAGAGGCACATGGCGGGCATATCCAGTTGCGCCAGCATCGATTGCGCGAAGTAAAGAGGGGAGACGCACAGCAGCACCAGAGCGGCGAAGGCCGGCGTGCCCGCCGCGCCCCGTGCCAGTTCAATCGCAAGAAGAAAGGTGAAGAGCGCCCCGAAGGCCGCGACCAGCAGCATTGCCACGCGCGTTGCCACGATGGAATAACCGAAGATCGACCAGAAAGCGGCGAGATACGCCATCACCCCCGGCGGATGAACGTTGGGCACGGTGGATACGGGAATCCACCCGCTCCCGGTGAGAAACCCCGCGTGAAACAAATCGAGCGACGCGGGCACGAACTGTCCGATTTCGTCCCAATAGTACGGGAGTTGCAACAGGGGGCCGTGCGCGAGGATCAGAATCAGGGCAATCGTTCCGAAAGCCAGAATGTACGACCGAAACCGGACAGGCGGCCTGCGAACGGGCGGCATGGGTGAGCGGCTATTGCACGAATCCGGCGCCCGCCTTCGGCTCCAGGCGAATCTCGCCGAACGCGGACTCATACTGGCCGACATTTTGCTGCAGGATGTTCAGCAGGGCTTTGGCCTGCTGCGGGCTCACGTAGATGCCCTGGAAGTTCTGGATCTGCACGTTATCCTGCGAAGTCTGGTTGATGTTGCCGAATAAAAGGAAGAAGTCCCAGAGGTTGACACGCATCTGCACGCTGTTGGCGTAACTTTCACGGTAATCGGGGGATCTTTCGAGAACGATCCGGGTCTGAGGCGGTGTCATTGCCCTACATGGTACCGTAGCGAATACGCGAAGCACCCGCTGTTGACTTTCGGATACCTGTCATTTTATGGTAGCGTTTCGTCTTTACGTTCTCTTGCCGATATGGCCCTGAACACTGGAGCAAAAGACACAGGAGCGAAGGATACGGGCGCGAAAGCCATGCTCGACCGTTATTACCCATCCTCGCTGGATAGTGTCGATCTCGCCGAGGGCGAGATTCTGCAGGCGGCGGAACGTGCGGGTTTCGACGAAGACGAGCGGCACCGGATCGGCATGGCCGTGCGCGAATGCATGGTGAACGCGGTCGTGCACGGCAATCGCTACAACCGGAACAAGCAGGTGCACGTGAACGTATCGGTTGACAGCTCCTCTCCCCCGTGTCCGCGCTTTTTTATACGGATTACGGATCAGGGCGAGGGATTTGAGCCCGACACGGTGCCGGACCCGCTGCACGATACGAATTTGTTACGGCATTCCGGCCGCGGGCTGTTCCTGATGGGCGCATTCACGGACGCCATGACGGTCCGCAAAGTGGCCCCCGCGGGCACGGAAGTCACGCTCGTGAAGAATATCGAGCCGCAAAAATGAACAGGAAACCATTCGAGGAGGCAAACGCAAGTGAGTGTTAAGCTGAATACCCGCCAGGTGGGTGATGTAACGGTAATTGATGTGTCCGGCCGGATTACTCTCGGCGAAGGGTCGAGCGTGCTGCGCGACGCCCTGCGCGAACTGACGGCCAAAGGGAACAAGAAGATCCTGCTGAACCTCGGCGAGGTGTCGTATATCGACAGCTCGGGAATCGGAGAGCTGGTTTCCGGCTTCACGACGGTTTCCAATCAGGGAGGGACGCTCAAACTGCTGAGCCTCACCAAGCGCGTGAAGGATTTATTGCAGATCACGAAGCTGTACACCGTGTTCGATGTCCACGAGGACGAGGCGCACGCGGTCCGCAGCTTCCAGTAGTTTATCGGGCCTCCGTGGGGCGGTTCAGCCGCCCCCGACAAACTGCACGATCTCGATTTCCGCGCCGTTTTCGAGAACGGTCGATTGCCACGTGTCGCGCCTGACAATGGTGCGATTGAACTCGATCGCCACGCGTTCCGGCTCCAGATGGAGCGCCAGAACCACGTCGAGCAGACTGGTTTGAGCCGGGAACGAGCGCCGTTCGCCGTTGAGTGTAACCTGATTTTCCGATGACACGGGTTTACGTGGATTATTATAAGTCGTGGGGAGCGCCCCGCCTTTGAATCGTCAATCTGAATATGCCTGATTCGCTAGCTCAAGTCTGGTTCCCTGTACTGATACAGGCCATCCTCGCCATGGTCATTGCGGCGGCTCTGGTCACGCTTTCATTTGTCATCGGACGCAAGGTGAAAAACAGGGTCAAGGACATGCCCTACGAGTGTGGCATCGCGCCAACAGGCGACGCCCGCGCGCGCTTCAGCGTCAAGTTCTACCTGGTGGCGATGCTGTTTATTCTTTTCGATATCGAAGCAATTTTTCTGTATCCGTGGGCCGTGGTTTACAAGCAGCTCAAGATGTTCGGCTTCCTCGAAATGCTGACGTTCGTGGTGCTGGTTTTAGCGGGGTTTTTCTTCATCTGGAAGAAGGGCGTGCTCGACTGGGCGCACGATGAGGGCACGGCGCGGGTGAGGCCCCTGACGCTTCGTGTGAACCTGACGCCTCGCGAAACCGCTCCCGCGGAGTTGGCGCACCTATGATTTCCGAAAGTCTGCGTGAAAATCCGCTTGCCGCGGCCTTCGAAGATCTTGCCACCGCGGCGAAATTCGAGTTCGCCGAGTTGACCGTTGAAGTGGCCCCGGCCAGCATACTCGAAGCCTTGCGGCGGGCAAAACACGATCTGAAGTTCGAGCGGCTGAGCACGGTGACGGCGGTGGATCGCTATCCTGCCGAACCCCGGTTCGAAATTGTCTATCATCTGCACGCGATCGCGGCAAAACAGCGTCTGCGATTGAAAGCGCGCGTGGCGTCCGTGCCGGGAACCGACAACCCGGAGATCGAATCCGCGGTCGCCATCTATCGTTCGGCAAACTGGTACGAGCGTGAAGTATTCGATCTTTTCGGCATCCGCTTTCTGCATCATCCCGACCTCACCCGCATCATGATGCCGGACGACTGGGTTGGCCATCCGCTGCGCAAGGATCTTTCGGTAACAGGTACGCGATATTGAGGAGCTTCTGAAGAAATGGGAGACGCGAACGATTCCGCCGTACTGACGGATGGCGGAATCACGAGTGAACTCGAAGTTGAAGAGGATTACGCGCGGCACATCCGGGATAAGTCCGGCGTGCGCAGCATGGTCCTTAACATGGGGCCTCAGCACCCTTCGACGCATGGCGTTTTGCGGCTGCTGCTGGAACTGGACGGCGAAACAATCCTGAAGGCCGCGCCCGATATCGGCTACCTCCATACCGGCATCGAGAAGGAGTTCGAAGTCAAGACCTATCAGCAGGGCGTCACGCTGACGGACCGCATCGATTACCTTGCGCCCCTTTCGAATAACCTGGTTTATTGTCTGGCGGCGGAGAAACTCCTGGATCTCGAAATTCCGCCTCTCGCCCAGTGGACGCGCGTCATGCTCTCCGAGTTCACGCGTCTGAACAGCCATCTGGTGTGGCTCGGCACGCACGCCATCGATATCGGCGCGATGAGCGTGTTCCTGTACTGCTTCCGCGAACGCGAAGAAATCCTGCGCGTTTTCGAGATGTTCTCCGGGCAGCGCATGATGACCAGTTATTTCCGGATCGGCGGCCTTGCGCTTCCCCATCCGCGCGGCTGGCAGAAGCGGGTCAAAGATTTTGTCGGGATCTTTTCCTCGCGCGTGGATGAGTATGAGGATCTGCTCACGAATAACGGTATCTGGACCGGCAGAACGAAAGGCGTCGGCTACATTCCGCTCGAAGACATGATCGATCTCGGCGTCACGGGCCCGATGCTGCGCGCGGCCGGCCTGAAGATCGATATCCGCAAGGATGCGCCCTACTCCAGTTACGAAAAGTTCGATTTCGAAGTGCCCGTGCGGACCGAAAACGACGTGTTCGCGCGCTATCTCGTCCGGATCGAGGAAATGCGGCAATCGCTGCGCATCATCAAGCAGGCGCTCGAAGGCATGCCCTCGGGTTCGCATCAGGCCGATGCGCCGGGCATCGTGCTTCCGGACCGGGAAAAGATGAAGACGCAGATGGAAGCGCTCATCTACCATTTCAAGATCGTGACGGAAGGCTTCCGCGTGCCGGAGGGTGAGGTTTACCAGGTGATCGAATCGCCTCGTGGCGAAGTTGGGTGTTACATGGTGAGCGACGGAACGCAGAAGCCGTATCGCGTGCACTGGCGCGGGCCGAGCTTCGGTAATCTGCAGGCAATCCCCAAAATGATCGAGGGGACGCTGATCGCGGATGTGATCGCGGGCCTGGGAAGCATGGATTTCGTTCTGGGAGATACGGACCGGTAGGCTGAATATGGATTTCGAAGAAAAAATCGACGCGATGCGGATGACGCTGGAGCTGGCAATGCACGATATCGAAGCCCAGCGCGTATACATGGAGGCCGTGGGCGTGAAAATCGAGAGCCTTCGCGTCGCCTCCGCGAGTCAGTACGAAAACATTCAGAAGCAGCACGACAGCATTCAGAGTCAGTACGAAAACATTCAGAAGCAGCACGACAGCATTCAGAAGCAGCACGACAGCATTCAGGCGATGAGTATAGATATTCACGCGTTGGGCGACGACGTTCACGCGTTGAGCGGCGACATTCAGGCGTTAATGAAGATCTCCGGCGAACTGGTCCAGACCTCGGCGAGCAACGAGCGAAGGATCACGAGATTGGAAAACAGAGCTTAACGCATGACATTCTCCCCCGGTCTTGAAGCACGCTTCGAGAACTTTCTTGCAAAATATCCCGCCGACCGCAAACGTTCGGCCATGATCCCGATGCTCATCTACGCTCAGGATGAAGTCGGGTCGATGACCGATGAGCTGGTGGAAGAAGTCGCCAGACGCGTCGGCGTGACGCCGCTGCAGGTCAACGAAGTTCTCACCTATTACTCGATGCTCCATCGCAAGCCGATGGGAAAGTATCACGTGCAGATCTGCACCAACATTTCCTGTCTGCTCGTGGGTGGCGAAGAGTTGTGGAACAAAGCCAGCCACAAGCTCGGCATCGGGCACAAAGAGGTCACGGCCGATGGCCGGGTTTCGCTCGAAGAGGTCGAATGCATCGGGGCCTGCTCCTGGGCGCCCGCCATTCAGGTCAATTACGATTTTTATCACGACGTCACCATGGCGCAACTCGAAAAACTGATCGACGGACTCGCGGCGGGCAAACGGCCGGAAGAGATCTCGGAACTAGTGAAGGTTAACCCGTAATGTTGTACAACAAACCCGATCCGCTGGAAGTCAGAATCCTCTCGCGCCGGTTCGGCATGCCGGACTCGCACTCGATCGGGACCTATCTCGCGACCGATGGCTACAAGGCTCTCGAAAAAGCCCTCGGCATGACGCCGGAAGAAATCATCAACGAGGTGAAGGCCTCGGGCTTGCGCGGGCGCGGCGGCGCGGGTTTCCCCACCGGCCTGAAGTGGAGCTTCGTACCTAAACAATCGTCGAAGCCGAAATACATCATGGTCAATGCGGATGAGAGCGAGCCGGGCACCTGCAAAGACCGCCTTCTCATTGAGTACGATCCGCACCAGATGATCGAGGGCATTCTGATCGCGGGTCTCGCGGTAGGCGCGCAACAGGGCTACATCTATATCCGCGGCGAATACCGCTATCTGATCGATATTGTGGATCGCGCGATCGATGAAGCCTATGCGCGCGGCTATCTTGGCGATAACATTCTCGGGCGCGGCGTGAAGTTCCATCTCTCGACCCACTCGGGCGCGGGTGCCTATGAATGCGGCGAGGAATCGGCGCTGCTCGAATCGTTCGAGGGCAAGCGCGGCATCCCCCGCATCCGGCCTCCGTTCCCGGCGGTGGCGGGTGCGTACGAGTCGCCCACGGTGCTCAACAACGTCGAAACTTTCTGTTCCGTCCCCGCGATTATCCTGAATGGCGGAGCGTACTTCGCCGGCCTCGGCACGCCCAAAAACGGCGGCACGCGCCTGTTCTGCCTCTCCGGGCATATCAATAAACCGGGCGTCTACGAGTTGCCCATGGGCTTCAATCTGATGCGCATGATCAACGAGGTGGGCGGCGGGATGCGTAATGGCAAAAAATTGAAAGCGGTAATTCCCGGCGGGTCGTCATGCCCGGTCCTGAAGGCCGACGAATGCGATCTCGCCATGGATTTCGACACGCTCTCTGCCGCGAAGTCGATGCTCGGCTCCGGCGGCGTCGTGGTCATGGATGAAGACACCTGCATGGTGAAAGCCGCGCTCCGCATTATGCGTTTTTACGCGCATGAAAGCTGCGGCTGGTGTATTCCGTGCCGCGAAGGAACTGCGTGGCTGCGCAAGCTTTTGACCCGGTTCCATGAAGGTATGGGCCAGCGCACCGATATCGTTCTGATCGGCGAGCTTGCAAGGAATATGCTGGGCCGGACGTTCTGTCCGCTTGGCGACGCGGCCGCGCTGCCGACCATCTCGATTGTCGAAAAATTCGAGGAAGAGTTCGAGGCGCACCTGAACGGGGAGCCTTGTCCTTACGATAAATCTTCCCGGCTGGTGGCGGCGTAACGCCGCCTGAAAGAAACCCATGGCTGATCTGGTGAAATTTACAATCGACGGACGGGAGATTGAAGCGCCTCCCGGCACGCTGGTCATCGAAGCGGCCAAACGCGCGGGCATTGAGATTCCGTCGTTCTGCTACTACGAAGGCTACTCTTTGCAGGCCGCCTGCAGAATGTGCCTGGTGGATGTCGAAAAGATGCCGAAGATGCAGGTGGCCTGCACGCTGCCGGTCTCGAACGGCATGGCGGTCCACACGGATTCCGCGCAGGTGCGGGCCGCGCGCAAATATATGCTCGAATTCCTGCTGACGAATCACCCGCTCGATTGTCCGGTCTGCGACAAGGGTGGCGAGTGCGAGTTGCAGGATATGGCGTTCCGTTATGGCGCGGGCGAAAGCCGCTTTACCGAAACCAAAATCCATGTGGACGAGCAGCAATGGTCGCCCGTGGTTTTCTACGACGGCCCCCGCTGCATTCTCTGTTTCCGCTGCGTCCGGGCGTGCGAAGAAGGCATGGGCGTTGGCGCGCTCGGGGTGGTCAACCGGGGCGCGGTTTCGCTCATTGCGCCGAACGAAGGCGACCATCTCAACTGCGACGAATGCGGCCAGTGCATCGACATCTGCCCGGTGGGCGCGCTCACGAGCGGGTCCTATCGTTATCAGACCCGTCCCTGGGAGATGGAGCACGTCGGAACCATCTGCACGCATTGTTCCAATGGCTGCAAAACGACCCTCGGCGTGCGCAACGATCAGATTCTCCGCGGCAACAACCGGGACCGTTCCGGCATCAATGGCGAATTCCTCTGCATCAAGGGCCGCTACGCGTTCGATTTTTCCGATCACGCGGATCGCGTGCAATCGCCCATGATCCGGGTGAAGGGCAAACTCGAACCCACGTCGTGGTCGACCGCGCTCGCGGCCATTGCGGCGAAATTCGGCGCGGTGAAAACCGGCGGCGGTCAGTTCGGTGTCATCGGCTCGAACCACACCTCGAACGAAGAGAATTTCTACCTGCAGAAGTTTGCCCGCCAGGCGCTGGGCACCAATAACATCGACCACCATCGCACGGGCGACGTGGTCACGCTGGTGGATGCGCTCAGCGGGACGTCGGGCGCTCTTGCGACTACACAGGACCTCTACGAGCGCAAGGCGTTCCTGATTCTCGGCGCGGATCTCGCCCTCGAACAGCCTTTTCTTTCCTTCCAGATTCGCGCGAACAAACGGCATCACGACGCTCATATCTACGTCGTCACGCCCGGAAATGTTCGCGAAGATCAATATTCCACGAAATCCGTCCGCAAGGGCACCGGTTCGGAGCTGGAAGCGCTCCCTGAACTCCGCGACGCGCTCGCGGCGGAAGCGGAACTGGTCATCCTCTTCGGCGCCTCCATCAAAGGCGATGCCGTGCGTAAACTGGTCGAGTTCGGCCAGTCGCTCGGGATTCCGGTCAAATACTGCCCGCTGCTCGATTATTCGAACTCGCGCGGTGCGCTCGATATGGGTCTCGTGCCCGAGCTGCTGCCCGGTTACCGGGCTTCCGGCCAGCCCGGACTGACCCTGCCGGAGATGCTGGAGGCAAAAGATCTGGATGCTATCTGGGTGGTCGGGGCGAACCCTCTGAAAGAGCGCCCCTTTGCTTCGGTCAATGCGTTTGTCGTGGTGCAGGACATGTTCATGACGGAGACAGCGCAGCGCGCCGACGTGCTGCTGCCCGCGGCCAGCGCGTATGAAAAGAACGGCACCGTCACCAATGTCTGCGGCGAAGTGCAGCGTCTCAAGCGCGCTATTTCGACCCTCGGCGCCAAGCCGGATCTCGAAATCATCGGCCTGATTGCCAAAGAAATGGGTTATGCCGGCCAGATGGGGCCATGGCTGCCGGACAAGGTTTACGACGAAATCCGCCAAACCGTGAAAGGCTACGATATTCCGCTCGCGCTGATTACTGTAGGCGCGCAACAGACCGCTCCCGTGAGCGGAAGAGTCGGCGTCGGGAGCCGGCCGGATCTCATCTGGTCCGCGCGCAATAACCTGTTCACGTCCGGCACGCTCGGACGGTATTCTAAAATACTGAATTCAGTTATCGAAAAACATACGGGCCACGCTCCGCTGGATAAAGAGGAGTACATCGGTCTCTAATGGAATTCATCGTTATCACGCTCATCAAGATCGCCGTGATCGCCTTCGTGCTGCTCACGGTTCTGGCCTATCTGCAATGGGTCGAGCGCAAAGTGATTGCGCACGTGCAGGTGCGCATGGGTCCCTCCCGCGTGGGGCCGCACGGCTTGCTGCAACCGCTGGCCGATGTCATCAAGCTGATCACCAAGGAAGGTGTGATGCCGCCGCACGTGAACAGCTTTTTCTATCTTCTCGCCCCGTTTCTGGCTGTTTTCATGGCCCTGATCTCCATCTCGGTCATCCCGTTCGGTACTCAGCTCACCGTCGGGCCTTACACCACCTGGATGCAGTTGACGGACGTCAACGTGGGCATTCTGTTCATTCTGGCCATCAGTTCCATGGGCGTGTACGGCATCGCGCTCGCAGGATGGTCGTCCAACAACAAGTATGCGCTGCTGGGCGGCCTGCGCAGTTCCGCGCAGATGATCAGTTACGAGCTTCCGATGAGTCTCGCGATCGCCTCGCCGCTGCTGCTCGCGGGCACTCTCAGTCTGCGGGAGATCGTGAATTCGCAGGCCGGCTATAACTTCGGTTTCCTGCCGAAGTGGGCCGTATTTGCCGGGCCTTTTCCTCAGATATTCAGTTTCATCATCTTTATGATCGCGGCATTCGCGGAAACCAACCGTATCCCGTTCGATCTGCCCGAAGCGGAAAATGAACTGGTGGCGGGTTTCCACGTCGAATACAGCAGCATGACCTTCGCTTCGTTCTTCATGGCGGAGTACGCGAACATGGTGACGGTCTGCTCCATCGCGACGCTGCTGTTCCTTGGCGGCTGGCATCCTTTATGGCCGGTGGCATACGGGTCCAACTTCCTCGCGCCCCTGATTCTCTTCGGTGCGGGAGCCATTTGCATTTACCACGGTCTCAATCCGGCGCGTCCCATGGATCGCTACACGCTGCCCGTATTCGGCGTCGTATTTTTCGCGCTGGCGGCGGTGATGCTGGTGCCGGTGCTGCTTCCCGTCCTGATGCCGCTCTTCTGGTTTCTGGCCAAGACCTGCTTCCTTCTTTTCGTTTTCGTGTGGATTCGCGCAACGCTGCCCCGTTTCCGGTACGACCAGCTGATGAGTTTTGCCTGGAAGGGCCTGTTTCCCGCGGCGCTGCTGAATTTGCTCATCACCGGTTTCCTGGTGGCACTGACGTCCTGAGTGGGACATATAGCGATGGACATATAGCATGGATCTATTCTTCTTCTTCCTGTTCGCCCTGATTGCGGTGATTGCCGCCGTGAACGTGGTGCTGCAAAGGCAGCCGATCGCGAGCGCGCTCTCGCTCATCGGCGTGATGGGCTCGATCGCCGTGCTCTATCTGCTGCTGGGCGCGGAATTCATAGCCATGGCGCAGATCATCGTCTATGCCGGCGCGGTCATGGTGCTGTTCGTTTTCGTCATCATGCTGCTGAACGCCAGCCCTGAGGTGCGCCGCGGCCGCTCGTGGACATCGCAACTGCTGGGCGTGCCCGCGTTGCTCGCCCTGCTCGGCATCCTCTGCTATTTCGTGCAGGGTCAGTTCGCGAACGCCGGCTTTGTCAAGTTCGGTAACTTCACGGGGGGGTCGGCGAAGAGCGTGGGCCTCGCGTTGTTTACCGATTATCTGCTGCCCTTCGAAGTCACCTCGGTACTGATTCTGATTGCAATCGTCGGCGCGATCGTCCTCGCCCGAAAGGAAATGGATTAATGCCCGAAGGCTTTCAGGCACTCCAGAATGGCGTGCCGATTTCCTGGTATCTGATTTTGAGCGCTATCCTGTTCGCGCTCGGCGTCGCGGGCTTTTTGTTCCGGCGCAATATTATCACCGTCTTCATGTGCATCGAGTTGATGCTGAACGCGGTAAATCTCAGCTTTGTAGCGTTTGCAAACCAGCACAAACTGGTCAGCGGACAAATTTTCACGTTCTTCGTGATGGTGGTCGCGGCGGCCGAGGCAGCGGTCGGTCTCGCGATCATCCTGACCGTGTTCAAGAACCGCGACACGCTGAACATCGACGAAATCGACTCTCTCAAGAATTAATGCCGAACCGATGCAGAATCTCTGGATAATCCCCGCGCTCCCGTTGATCGGTTTTCTGATCAACGGCATCTTCGGCCGCAAACTGCCGAAGTCATTGATTAATACGGTGGCGGTGCTCAGCGTCGTCCTGTCGTTCGCGTGGGTCCTCAAGGTGTACGCGACCGCCGGCGATCTGGGCGCGATGCCCGTCACGGAACACTACTTTACCTGGATCAGAAGCGGCGAGTTTCACGTCGGCTGTGACTTCACGGTGGACAAGCTGACGATGATCATGCTCATGATCGTCACCGGCGTCGGCTCCCTCATTCATATCTATTCGATCGGCTACATGGCGCACGAAGGAGGCTACTACCGCTTCTTCGCTTACATGAATCTCTTCATGTTCTTCATGCTGGACCTGGTGCTGGCCGCGAATTATCTGATCCTGTTCGTGGGCTGGGAAGGCGTCGGCCTGTGCAGCTATCTGCTGGTCGGGTTTTATTTCGTCAAAAAGAGCGCGACCAACGCGGGCAACAAAGCGTTCATCGTGAATCGCATCGGCGATTTCGGCTTCTCGCTCGCCATATTCCTGATCGTGGTCAACTTCGGGACACTGAACTTCAGTCAGGTCTTCTCCGCCGCGCCCGGCAAGCCCACCGAAACGCTGACGGCCATCGCGCTGCTGCTGCTCGTCGGCGCCTGCGGCAAATCGGCGCAGATTCCGCTTTATATCTGGCTGCCGGATGCGATGGAAGGCCCCACGCCCGTTTCCGCTCTGATCCATGCGGCGACGATGGTCACGGCGGGCGTCTACATGATCGCGCGTTCGGCCGTGATCTTCACCCACGCGCCCGCGGCCATGGAGACCGTCGCGGTTATCGGCGTCGCGACGGCTTTCTTCGCCGCCACTATCGGCATGGCGCAGAACGATATCAAGAAGGTTTTCGCCTACTCCACGATTTCGCAACTCGGCTATATGTTCCTCGGCGTTGGCGTGGGCGCCTTCTCGGCCGGTATCTGGCACCTGATGACGCACGCGTTCTTCAAAGCCCTGCTGTTCCTCGGCGCGGGCAGCGTGATCCACGCCTGCCACGGCGAACAGGACATGCGGCACATGGGCGGTTTGAAAAAATACGCGCCGTGGACCTGTCTGACTCTGGCCTGCGCTTCGCTCTCCATTTCCGGCTTCCCTTTCACCGCGGGTTACTTCAGTAAAGATGCCATTCTCTCCTCTGCGTACGCGTACGCGCCCTGGATGTACTGGGTTGGCGTGATCACTGCGGGCATGACGGCGTTCTATGTCTGGCGCGCCTTCTGGATGACATTCTGGGGCGACTATAAAGGCCACGGCCATCCGCATGAGTCGCCGCCCGTCATCCTGGGGCCGTTGTTCGTGCTGGCCATCCTGTCTCTCGCCGGTGGCTTCCTCTTCAATGTTCCGCATATCCTCGACAGCATGTTCCCGATCGCCGAGGGCGTGGAGAACATGAGCCTGACTTACATATCGGTCGCGCTCGGGCTTTTCGGTATCGCGATCTCTTATTACCTCTATGTCATGAATACGGCATTGCCCGGCAGGATCGCGGGCGCGCTCGGCGGCGTCTACACTTTGGTTTACAACAAATACTTCGTGGATGAAATCTACGACGCCGCCGTGGTCAACCCGGTGATCGAAGGTTCACGATCCGTGCTCTGGCATGGAGTGGACCAGGGCCTGATCGACGGCACGGTCAACGGCGTCGGCACGCAATCTTACGGCATCGGCGGCATTCTGAAACTGCTGCAATCCGGCAATATCCGAAGTTACGCGACGTGGGTCGTGATTGGCTCCGTAGCCCTGCTGCTCGTGATGGGCGTGGTGGAAGGAGTGGGCCGGTGAACCTGCTCGACCTTCTTATCCTGATTCCGGGCGTCGGTTTCGGTATTGCTTTGCTGATTCCCCGCACGCAGGATCGGATCACCCGGATGCTGACCCTGGGGGTGGCGCTCCTGACCTTCGTCCTTTCGCTGGGCCTTGCGACGGGCTACAAAACCGGTCAGGGCGGCCAGCAGTTCGTGACGGACACGGTCTGGATCGCGAGTCCTGAAATTCACTGGCATGTGGGGATCGACGGCCTCAGCCTCTGGCTGATTATTCTGTCGACGTTTCTCACTCCGATCGCCATCCTGGTCTCCTGGCGTTACATAAAAGACCGCACTAAAGAGTTCTACGCCTTCCTGCTGCTGCTGGAATGCGCGCTGATCGGCGTATTCGCGGCGTGGGATCTGTTCCTGTTCTACGTCTTCTGGGAACTCGTTCTCGTCCCGATGTACTTCCTGATCGGGATCTGGGGCCACGATCGCCGCATCTACGCCGCCGTCAAGTTCTTTCTCTATACGATGGCCGGTTCGGTGCTGATGCTGACCGCGATCATCTTCCTCTACAATCGCGCGGGCACGTTCGACTATGCCGCGATTCTGTCCGGGCTGGCCAGCGGCAAGGTCATGCTCTCGCACGGGGAAGAGACTTTCCTGTTCCTCGCGTTTTTCGTTGCGTTCGCGATTAAAGTTCCGCTGTTTCCGCTGCACACGTGGCTGCCCGATGCGCACGTGGAAGCTCCCACGGCCGGTTCCCTGATGCTGGCTTCGGTGTTGCTCAAGATGGGTACCTACGGGATGATCCGTTTTTGTCTGCCGATGTTCCCGACCGCCTCGCGCGAGAATGCGCACTGGATCGTTATTCTGGCGATTATCGGTATTATTTACGGCGCGCTCGTCGCGATGGTGCAGCCCAACATGAAGAAGCTGGTGGCCTATTCTTCGGTCAGCCATCTCGGCTTCGTCGTGCTCGGCATCTTCTCCTTCACCCAGATGGGCCTCGACGGAGCGGTCTATCAGATGCTGGCGCATGGCATCTCGACCGGCGCGCTCTTTATCCTGGTCGGCTTCATGTATGAACGCAGGCACTCGCTGGAGATTGCCGATTTCGGCGGCGTGGCGACCTCGGCGCCGTGGCTTTCCACCGCCTTTCTGATTACCACGTTCGCCAGTATCGGGCTGCCGGTGCTCTGTAACTTCGTCGGCGAGTTCCTGGTCCTGCAGGGCACCGCGCAGGCCGATTTCACGTGGACCGTCTTCGCCGCGGTGGGCGTCATCCTTTCCGCGTGCTACATGCTCTGGCTGTATCAGCGGTTGTTCTTCGGAGAAGTGACCGAAGAGGTCAGACATCGCATGCCGGATTTAAACGCCCGTGAATGGGCGTGCATGATTCCGCTCGTGGTCATGATGCTGTGGATGGGCGTGTATACACAGACATTCCTGCAGCCCGTAACGGAAGCGAATTCAAAAATTCTCGATCAAAGCAAAATGAATGTTCCTCTGCGCGTAAGTCTGTATCCCCGGGGAGGCAACGTCCATGCCCGTTAATTTCGCGCCGGGCGGCGACGACATTCTTCGCTTTTCACCCGAGATTATCCTGACCGTCGCGGGCACCCTGCTGATGGTTCTCGATCCTTTTTTCGCGAAGAAGACGCCGAAGCTTTTCGGGCATCTGTCGATCTTTGCCTTTCTGCTGGCCATTGCGGGCGCGGCGGGAGCGAATTCCGTGCCAGGCTCCGCCTTCTCGGATCTGCTGGTGGTGGATGGCTTCGGCACATTTTTCCGGTTTCTGGTCCTCGGGATCGGCATTCTGACGGTTCTTGCGTCCTACCGCTATCTCGACGTGGAAAAGGCCGAGACGGGGGAGTATCACGCGCTGCTGCTTTTCTCGGTGGTGGGGCAGTGTCTGATGGTCGCCTCCAACGACCTGATCATGATTTTCATCGGCCTCGAAATTTCCTCGATCGCCACCTACATCCTTGCGGGCTATTTGCGCAACGATAGACGCAATAACGAAGCGGCGCTGAAATATTTTCTGCTGGGCTCCTTCGCCACCGCGTTTCTGCTTTATGGCGTGGCGCTGATTTATGGCGTCACGGGCACGACGAAACTGGATGAGATCCGGACCGCGCTGAACAATCCGGCCGCCGCGCCGTCGTTCGCCATGGTGGGCATTGCGGCGGCTCTGATGTTCGTGGGGCTGGCCTTCAAGGTCTCGGGCGCGCCCTTTCAGATCTGGGCTCCCGACGTTTATCAGGGCGCTCCGTCGCCCGTCAGCGCGTTCATGGCGACCGGCCCCAAAGCGGCTGCCTTCGCCATTTTTCTGCGCATTTTCTTCACGGCCTTCGAGCAGGTTGCGGGCGGCTGGGAACATCTGATCTGGATCTCCGCGCTGCTCTCGATGACCATCGGCAACTTCGCCGCGCTCACCCAGACCAATCTGAAAAGGATGCTGGCCTACAGCTCGATCGCGAACGCCGGGTACGTTCTGGTCGCGCTGGCCGCGAATTCCGTAATCGGCACCGCGGCCGCCATGTTTTACCTCGCCGCTTATGCGCTCATGAACATCGGCGCATTCGCGGTAGTGACTCATCTGGCGGGCAAGGGCGAACGGCATTTGAATATCGAAGATCTCAAAGGCCTGGGCCGGCGCCAGCCGGTAACGGCGGCGATGCTGACCGTGTTCCTGTTGTCGTTCATCGGCGTCCCTCTTACCGGCGGCTTCTTCGGCAAATTTTACATCTTCGAGGCCGCGCTCCAGGCAAATCTGGTATGGCTCACCGTGCTCGGCCTGTTGAACAGCGCGGTTGCCGCTTACTATTACCTGCGCCTGCTCGTAATGATGTACATGCATGAGCCCGGGGAAGCAGCGAACAATATCGAGCCGCTGACGCCCGGGCTGCGCGCCGCGCTGATTCTGCCCATGATCGGCACCTTCGTTCTGGGCGTGCTGCCCGGCGTTATCCTCAACTTCGCACAGCGCTCCGCAACCTTCGGGAAATAGCCGGGCTATTTCGTACATTGGCCCCAAACGGGCAATATTCCAGGCGGAAGAAGGAGCTTTGGAATGCGTATTTTATTGATGACGATTTTGGCCGCCGGCGCCGCACTGGCCCCGATGGCGATGGCAGCAGAGAGGGAAAGCGGCGCAACGGACCGGCTCGATGCCGCTGCGGACGTGCTCTCCGATATGATGCACGCAAGCGATAAGGGGATCCCCCAGACCTTGATGGACAAGGCACAGTGCGTCGTTGTCGTGCCCAACATGAAAAAGGCCGGATTTATCTGGGGCGCCAAGTATGGACGCGGCTTCGCCGTATGCCGCCGCCACGGCGGGCAGGGCTGGACAGCGCCTGCCGGCATGAGACTTGAAGGCGGCAGCTTCGGTTTGCAGATTGGCGCGTCGGAATCGGACGTCATTCTTTTGGTTAACAACGAATCGGGGATGAAACACCTCCTTGAAAATAAATTCACGCTCGGCGGATCCGCCGGGGTCGCGGCAGGGCCTGTTGGCCGTGACGCCAGTGCTCAAACAGATGCCGAGTTGCACGCTGAGATACTCTCCTATTCCCGTTCGCGCGGAGCCTTCGCGGGACTCACGCTCGAAGGCTCAACGTTGCGGCCCGATAAAGACGCTAACCGTGAGCTTTACGGCAGAGACGTAACCAACCGGGAAATTCTGACTGGCGCCGGCGTCAAGGCGCCTGCGGCAGCGGAAAAGTTTGAACATTTGTTGAATCGGAACTCAGACCGGAAATCGTAGCACCAGGCGTTACGCGTTCCAGCCGGAGGTTGCCGGAATCTCCAGATAACCTCGCGGCGGGATGGCCTGCACGGGCAGGCCATCCCGCCAGAGGGAAAGCCGCACGCGGACCGGATTCCCGCTGGCCGGGAGAGAAATCTCCAGTACATCCTGAAGCGCCGCTGTTCCCCCCTCACTCTCTGCGAGAACGTTTCCTGCCTTCAGAATGGCCCTCAGCTTGTGTTCAGGCTTGCCGTCCTCATTGAGCATTTCGGCTTGAACTTCCAGGCCTTCCAGACTGGCGCGGTCACAGGCGAAATCGAGCCGGAGAAAGACTGCGGTATTGCCGGCCCCATAGTGGACCTCTTTCACGGGGTCGCGCTTCCCGTGCATCGAGCCGGAGCGTTGGTCGACCCGGTAAACGCCCGCTCCCAGCCATTCAAAATATGAATCGACCACGCCATTGACGGTGGGCGATATGGGTCCGAGCGCCGCAGTGTGGATTTCGTGCCGCTGCGACTTCAGAATCGGACAGGAGAGTTCGGGTGGCGTGGGAACGCCCAGCGCGCGGTAGACATTCGCCAGGTGTTCGCGATAGATCCGATCGAATTCAACGGCATTAGCCGTTTCGTGCTCCGGCCCATACCACCAGTTCCAGTCGCTCCCCTCGGCGATGAATACTTCTTCGAGCGCCCGCTGCTTCTGGCTTTCGGAGGCATGTTCGGCGAGGTCGATGGCGCGGCGTGCATCGAGCAGCAGGCTCCATGAGGCGTTGTCCTCTTCCGCGCCGATCCAGACGTCGAAACTGGCGTCGATCCAGGAGCCTGGAAAGATGTGCGTCAGCGGTTCCGGGGGAATTCGGCTGAGCGCCTCGCCGATTGTAATCGCCTCCATGCACGGGTCATCCTGAATGCGGCTGTAAAGCTCGCGGAGGAAGGGTCGGCCATTGCGATCGTAGTATTCCCATGCGTTCTCCCCGTCGAGAACGATCGGAACCAGGGCATCGCGCCCGGCGGCAAGCAGACCTCCGCAATTCTCGTGGATGCGGTGAAGGAAATCCCGCGCGGCATCCGCCGGCCCCATGCCTGAATAAACGAACCCGATCAGGTCGCTGAGGACATGGTCGCGGAAGACAATGCACATTTGCCGTTCACGCTGCGACCAGCAATAGGGGCGGTAAGTCAGCTCCGGCGTGGCGGGCCGATGGAGCGTGCGGGCGAGAACGCCGTTGTCCGTCGCTGCCCAATTGAACCGCGCGGATGCCGCGATATCGAGCGCGTCGTCGGAAACCGAGCCTTCCGAAGGCCACAGCCCCGCGGGGGCGACGCCGAAGGTTTTTTCGATGTAGTCCCGTGCCCGTTCGAGTTGCATCCGGGCGTCTTCCGGGTAACGGAAACGCGATGGCAGCGCGATGTGCGGGTGGGAGACGGACGCGATGTCACTGTCGCAAAGCAGAGGCAATATGGGGTGATAAAAGGGCGTGGTGGAGATCTCAATCTGGCCGGATTTCGCCAGCTTGCGATACTCCGGAATGACCAGCGAGCAGATTTCACGCTGCTTGCGGCCCATGAGGGCCTGATCTTCAAGCGAAAAATCCCGCCCCTTCGCGACGAGCGCCTGGACTTCCGGATCATGTTCCAGAAATTCCTCATCGAACCACGCCACCTGGGAGAGAATCTGCAGATCGCGAAACTCCTGGACTCCGAAAATACCTTTGGCGTCCGAAACCGCCTTTTGCGCTTCATGGGCCGCAAAGATCTCGCCGTAGCGCGGGTACCGGTGGATCATCCGCGCTGGATTCGCCATGAAAAAGTTGTGCAGGATGAACGCCTGCTCGTCCGCGGTCAGGTGTTCGGCGGGCTTGAGCGCGCAGGCGAGAAAAGGATCGACCGCCTCGCCGCGGGCATATTCTTCCACCTGCACCATCATTGACGGGACCAGGTTGAAGGTCTGGCGGATTTGAGGGAAATCCTCCAGAATCCTGGCCATCCCGTAATAGTCCTTGAGCGCGTGCATGCGCGTCCAGGGCAGGCGGTATTCGCCGGACACAAGATCCTTATAAAACGGCTGGTGCATGTGCCAGAGGAAGCACAGGTAAATCCGCGGCATCAATTTGGGGACTGAGCCGGATTGCGCGTATCGAGAGGGACCCGCGGTTTCTCAAGCGCGTACGGGCCGCCCGATGCCGCGTTATCGAAGACCGCGAACATGGGGCGCGCGCCGGCGTCATAGGTAGTCATGGGATGCATCCCGAGAATAATCTCCATTGTGCGCAACACGGACGCCTGATTGTAGAGCGTGCTGTCGACGGCGTGCCGCTTCACCCAGGGTGAAATCACATAGCAGGTGGAGCGGTGGGGATCTACGTGGTCGGTTCCGTTCGCCGCGTCGTCTTCGATGACGAAGATGGCGGTGTCGTTCCAGAAACGGCTCTTCGAAACGCCTTCGGCCAGCATCCCGATGGCCTGATCGTTATCGGCCGATGCGGCGAGCGGCGCGATCTTGCCCGGCGTGGTGCCCGAGGTGCGGTCATTGCCCAGCCGGAGGATCAGCAATTGGGGCATGACGCCCGATTTATCGAATCCGGCCAGATCGTCGAGGAAGACTTTCGCGCGATCGACATCCGGGTAGTCCGGATCGAACGAACGGAATTTGGGATTGGTGTAACGGGCGAGGATGGGATCGCGCACGCCTGCGATCTGCGTGCCGTCGGGTTCGGCTTTGGGGAGATTTTCGGCAAAGTAGCCGTAATTCCGCATCGAAATACCGGCCTGAGCGGCGTTGCTCCACAGATATCCGGCGGGAGGGGAGTTAGCAGGCTCGCCGCCTTCGAAATCGTACGTCTGGCGCCGGCCGGCGGCCTGGCTCGGTCCCAGACGCTGGGTGAAATCGGGCGCAATGGCCGCGACAACCCAATTGTGGCCGTCCGCGCTCCTGTCCGAATTGACGTAAAAGTTATCGAGGAGCACGAACTCACGCGCGATTTTATGGAAGTTGGGCGTATCTCTCTCGCCGAAAAGCGCGCGCGACGGGTCGCCATTACCCTCCTTCATGTCGCCAAGAACCTGATCGTAGGTGCGGCTCTCTTTCACGATGTAGATGACATGTTTAATAGGGCCGTTCGGCCGCACGGGATTTCCGGCGGGGATACCGGCGTCCTGTAGTTTCTCATCGTTGTAAGGGGTGTTCGCCAGCACTTGTCCGGTGAAGCCGTCCAGTTTCGATTCATCCGACACATCGACGAGTTGCAAACTGTTGCTTTTACCGTTCAGGACGCCCATGCGCCCGTCGGGCAGACCGAACGCGGCGGTGGGATACCAGCCCGCGGGCACGAAACCCGCGACGCGGCCGCGGGGTCCGGAGATATCGACGATGGCCACCGCATTGGCATCCGCGCAGGCGACGAAAAGCCTGCTGCCATCGTCGCTGAGCCCGAGACCGCCGGGCGTGGAGCCGAGAGGCTGTAGCGGCGTCATGGCCAGGTTGATGGTTTCAAGGCGGGCCAAATCGCCCGATTCAGTGGCGCTCAGGACAAAGACGTTGTTGGTGTTGGCGGCGGAAACGAACAGGCGGGCGGCGATTTCGGGATGGTCCTCGACCGTGCCTTCACGCCATGCCATATCGGTGGGATGCGCGCCGACGCGAACGGTGGCAATCTGCATTCCGGAGCTTGCGTCATACTGGCTGACCGCGCCATCGGCCCAACTGGAAACGTAGAGGCTTTTGCCGGAAGGGTGGAACAGAATCCTGTAGGGACGGCGGCCGGTCTTGAAACGCGAAAGCACAAGCCCGGACTGTGGATTGACGACTACGACGGAATCGCGGAACACGTTCGCGGCGTAGAGCAGATGGCCATCGGGCGAGAACTGAACGTCGCCGATGAAGTCTTCCGGTTTGCGGTCTTTCTCCGCGACGATCGGAAACACGCGCCTGGGGGTGAGGACTCCGTTCGCGAATGAAAACTCGTAGATGGACGCGCGCGAGCCGCCGCCCACGTAGACCTTGTCTCCCGCTTTCGTCATGGTGAGCCCGAGCCATGCGTCGGGCACGGGCGTTTTGCCCACGGCTTTGCCGGAAGCGATATCGATGACGCTGAGGCTGGGCGGATTGTAGCCGCCGTTCAGCACCAGCAGGAATTTCCTGTCGGGCGTGACGAGCGCCGCCATGGGGAAGGTATCGACGGGAATCTGCGTGCCCGCGGCTTTGATTCGCCATCCGCTGCTCAACAGAAAGCTGCCATCGGGACGCGGGCCGACCAGCTCCCGGGGCGACGGCTGCGACAGCAGGGCTGCCGCGGCCACTATGAAGATCAAGGCGAATCTTTTCATTCGTACTCTTTTTTCATTTCGTATTCCGAATAGCGCTGCGCGATGGGGAAGCGGCGGCCAATGCCAAACGCCTTCGAAGTGACCTTAAGCCCGGGGGCGGCCTGTTGCCTTTTGTATTCGTTGCGGTCCACTTTTCGCACCACGTCCTCAACCAGTTCGAGCGGGGCCGACAACGCCGTGGCGATCTCTTCGATGCCGCGGCTTTCCTCGATGTAGAGGCGGAGAATGCCGTCGAGAATATCGTATGGCGGGAGCGAATCGCTGTCTTTCTGATCCGGCCTGAGTTCGGCGGACGGCGGCTTGCGGAACACCGATTCGGGGATGGCGTTCTCATGGCGGCAGTTGGCGATGCGGGAGAGCGAGTAGACCAGGGTTTTAGGCAGATCGCTGATGACCGCGAGGCCTCCGCACATATCGCCATAGAGCGTGCAATAGCCCACGGCTAGTTCGCTTTTGTTGCCCGTGGTGAGCACCATGGCGCCGAATTTATTCGAGAGCGACATGAGAGTGAGGCCGCGCAGGCGGGCCTGGATGTTCTCTTCGGTGACGTCCGGCTGGCGGCCATCGAAGACGGGGGTGAGGGTGCGCAGCATTTCTTCGTACGCGGGGGTGATGGGGATGATATCGAATGCGATGCGCAGGCGTTGCGCCATGGCACGCGCATCGATGACGCTGTGATCGGAAGAAAACGGCCCGGGCATGGCGACGCCGCGCACGTTTTCACGGCCTACGGCGTCGACGGCGATGGCGGCGGTGAGGGAGGAATCGATCCCTCCGCTAAGCCCTATGAGCACGCTGCGGAAACCGCATTTGCGGATATAATCCCGGGTGCCGAGCACGAGCGCTTCGTAAACGGCTTCACATTCACCGGTGAAATTCGCATGGTTTTCGCCAATGCCCGAGACGGTGTCAACGATGACGAGATCTTCGCTGAAGGAAGAGGCGGAGGCGATCACTTTGCCCGCGGCATCCATGGCAAAACTGGCGCCATCGAAAACGATCTGATCGTTCCCGCCCACCTGATTGACCACGATGGCGGGTACGTTGTGACGCCGCACCATGGCACGGAACATTTCCTCGCGCAGTTCGCGCTTGCCCATGTGGAAGGGGGAACCGTTGATGCTGACGATCATGTTGGCGCCGGCCTGGATCAATTCATCCACGGGGTCGCGGCCGTAGAGGCGGTGCGGCCAGAACTGTTTATCGTTCCAGGCATCTTCGCAGATGGTGAGGGCGATGTTTTCGGGGTGGCTTTCGGTGCGCCAGACGGATTGGGTATCGGCGGGGATGAAGTTGCGCATTTCGTCGAAAACGTCATAGGTCGGCAGCAGGACTTTGGTTTGCCGCATGACGATCTTGCCGCCGCGGATAATGGCCGCGGAGTTGGTGGCGCGCTTACCGGTCGGTTTGAGGGAGCGCCCCGCGTAGCCGGCGACGATCGCCAGGGGGAGATCCGCGGTGGCGGCCGCGAGTTGCGCGATGGCGGCTTCGGAACGTTCGAGGAAGCCTGGCTTTTCGACGAGGTCGCGCGGTGGGTAGCCGGTGATGGAAAGTTCGGGGAAAACGATCAGTTCAGCGTTGCGGGCAGCGGCATCGCGGGCGAAACGGAGCATGAGCGCGAGGTTGCCTGAGAGGTCGCCAACAGTCGGATTGATTTGGCCGAGAGCGATCCGCATTCACATTTATCTTAGCGGGAGAGTATTTCGATCAGGCGGCGCGGGCGGCGAAGGATTTTTGGTGAGTTGGCGGTTTGGGTGGCGCGAGATGGGCTTCTTTGGCTTGTTTGAGGCGGTTGTCGCGGTCGATGGCGCGGTTGATTTCGGCGGTTGAAAAGACGAACCCATTTTTCCCCCGGTCGGTGGTTGAGTCGTAGGGTAAGCCGCTGATGAGATTGAGTTGGGCCAGGAGCTGGGCTTCTTCGAAGGCCTGGTCGCGCTGCTGTTTCCGCTCGGCCTGAAGCGCCTGGAGTTGTTGCAGGTTCCGGTGGAGAGTGCGGTTGATGCGCTGTAGTGCGGATCACGATATTTTGGACAAAGTTGCACATTATTCTGGACAAAACGGCGTTTATGGCGTTAGACCCTCAAGACACACGAAGACCACTGCACCCGTAAG
>Ga0207933_1000603_pt1 | contig 33794 bp, 36 predicted proteins | sample NGESurdeep092012_4_FD_184488 | JGI IMG/M metagenome (GOLD analysis project Ga0207933, IMG submission 184488) | Arctic peat soil microbial communities from Barrow, Alaska - NGEE Surface sample F53-3 deep-092012 (SPAdes) | ecosystem: Environmental > Terrestrial > Soil > Wetlands > Peat ... | reverse complement strand
AGGAACGCAGCAAGCACTTACTTCGGCCACGCTCGAAGCGCAGATGTGCGTCCATCCTCAGAATCGGGCGTTGCCCAATGTTTTCAATGACGGGAATCTGGCTGAACCGCTAATTGGGACGCGAGTGCTACGTGACCTTCTATTACATCGGAGGAAGTTTTGGCGGAAGCGCCCCGGGATGGTTGTGGCGGGCTTTCGGCTGGGCGGGGTGCGTGACGCTGGTGGCGGGGGTGCAGGCGATCATTGCGGGAATCGCCTGGAAGGCGTGGGCCCCGGCAGCTTCGGTATAGCTGGGATTAGCGCCGGGGAATGGCTATTTCTTTTTGTCTTCGATGATGTAGATCTTTTCGCCGGGGCCGGCAAGTTTCAGACGCTGGCGGACTTCGATCTCCTGCTCCCGCGGATCGCTCTGCAGCCGCTCGATTCGCGCCTGCTTCTGCTCAATTTCCCGCTGCAACCGTGCATTGCCGGCTTCATATTCCCGCACCTGCTGCCGCTTATCGAGTAAACCCGGAACACCGGTGGGACCGCGAAGCGCCGCGAATGCATATACGATGCCGCATAACACGATTAATGCATAAACCGCTTTGACAACAGATATCTTCATCGAAGGGGCAAAGAGATAATAGTAACATCGAATGTTAATTGGATTCCACGGGAGAAATCTGTCTTGACCGACGCCATTGTTGTTTTCTGTGCCTGCGGCTCCGCCGGCGAAGCGGAAGAACTCGCGCGCAGGCTTGTCGAGGAACGTCTGGCCGCTTGTGTGACCATCATTGCGCCGGTTCGCAGTTTCTATCGCTGGAAAGGCGAGATCGCCGATTCCGTTGAGTGGCTACTGACGATCAAAACGTCGCGGCGTTTGTTCGAACCCCTGCGGAAGGCGCTCGAACAGGCGCACTCGTACGAACTCCCGGAAGTTATCGCCATCCCGGTGGTGGAAGGGTCGCCGAACTATCTTTCATGGCTGGAGCGGGAGTTGAAACCTGCGGATATTGAGTAACACGTGACTAACATCCGCGCGCTCATCTTTGACATGGACGGGGTGATTGTCGATTCGAATCCGTGGCATCGCGCCGCATGGACGGAATACAACCGCGGATTCGGAATCGAAACCACCGATGCGATGCAGCAACGCATGTATGGCAAACGGAACGACGAACTCATACGGGACTTTTTCGGGACTTATCTGAGTGACGCGGAAGTGCTCGCGCATGGCGCAGCTAAGGAAGCGCTCTATCGCGAATTAATGCGGCCGTGTCTCGACGATGCGCTGGTGCCTGGCATTCGCGGCTTTCTCACGCGGCATCGTGGTTTGAAGCTGGCGGTGGCGACCAATGCCGAACCGGCGAACGTGGATTTTGTTCTCGGCGGGACGGGTCTCAGGCCTTTTTTCAACGTAATTGTGAACGGTCACGAGGTATCGAGACCGAAGCCCGATCCCGAGATCTATCTGCGGGTAGCGCGCGATCTTGGCGTGGATGCGGCAACGTGCGTGGTTTTTGAAGATTCGTATGCGGGCGTGGAAGCCGGCCTCGCTGCTGGAATGACCGTGGTTGGGGTGAGCACCACTCACGACGATCTTTCCGGCGTCGCGTTTTCGATGCGCAATTTCAACGATCCGGCGCTGGAACGGTGGCTTGCGGAGCGTCTTGCCGTAACCGCGTGAAGAAACACCCGGCATCGGATTAGAGGACGGGTTCGAACACGATCTTCGGAACGGTCGCGGGCTGGGGCTTTTCAGGAGGTTTGGGCGGCTCCGGCCGGTAGGGGGTCAGGCGCGGCGGACGGGCGTCAGGCTCCAGCAGCAGAACCGCGCGGCCGGGGTAATAGTGCAGCAGCTTCCGGTCTTCGGTATCGCCCAGATCGCGAGCCCAGACAATGCGCGAGCCGTCGATATCCGCTCCGTTGTAAACCCATTCGTCCTGAAAAATATGTTGCGGCCAGTAGCGGACGAGGACGAGCAGTTTGCCGGGTATCCGGGAGAGTTGCCGGCCGATCTCGATGCGCCGCTCCGGATAGGGAAAGTTGATCGACGTCCAGGAAAACGCGAACTGGGCGACGCAAAGGTAGATCAGGACTCGCGCGGCCGCGGCTCCCGCGGGCCAGCGGCTGAGGGTTCGCAGACCTTCCACGCTCATCAGAATGAACAGGCACACCACCGCGGCGATGTAGTGTGTGAGAAAGATCGGATAGAAATTCGTTCCCAGCGCAAACAACAGGACGGTCGCCGCCACCCACGCGAACCGGTACCGGCGGATGCCCGCGAGGAAGGCGATCAGGGCGAGATAGAGCGGGGGGTAGAAAAAGAACCGGTAGTAGCGAATCCGGTAGACCAGCCGGGCCAGATAACTGGACGGAGTGTCTTTCTCTACCGTGCGGAAAGCCCGTTGCATACGGTAATCCATCTCCTGTTCGCGGGTCAGCGGCACGTGCGGAACGGGGTGCGGTTGAAACGTGAAGGAGGTGGGTACGCCGTACCGATACTGACTGAGGGAGTAAGGCAGCGTAAGCCAGTTGCCTGTCACTTGTTTATTCTGTGCCGCGACAATGCCGAGCGCGGGCAGACATACGAGTGCGGCCACGAGCGCCGGCTTCAGGAGCCGCCGCGGTTCCGGCACGAAGAAGAGCATCACGCTCAGGACCAGGAAGATCGATTCGAAGGGCCGGCTCAGGAGGTGCATGGCCAGGCCCAGGCCGAGCACCAGGGCATCCCGCGCGCGCCATCGGTTGCGCAGCCGTGGCAGCGCGCCAAAGACCAGGCATCCGGCCGCGGCCGTGTAGCCGCCGCCCCAGTAAGTGTTGGTCCACTGGTTCAGAGGCCCGAATTCAAAAACCGCAAGCATGCCGCCGAGGAGCGCATAGCCGGGAGTGGTCCAGCCCCGCAGCATCCAGTAGCAGAGAGAGCACAGGGCAGCCGTGGAGAGAAGGACGCCGGCCCAGGGGAGCCCGAAAATCATCCATCCGATGGCGAGCGAGAGGCCCTGCCCGATGGGATAGATCGAACTGTAAGTGGGCCGCTGCAGCACGAAAAACGTCTCGAAGAACTGCGGTAAAGCGTGCGGCGGGTTGGCGAAGCGGAAGTGGCGCAGCGTGTCCGCCACGAGCAGATGGCTGAACTCGTCGTAAACGTCGGGAGACGGAACCGGATGGCCGCGCAGCAGTAATAGCCGGAGCGCGACCGGCAGGATGGCGAGCGCAAGCATGCACCAGCCAGTGTGGCGCGCGAATCTGGCGCCATACGGCGCAATCCACGGACGCCAGACCAGCGCCAGCAGGACGAAGAGCACCGCAAGCGACAGTTCGATGTAGTCGCCGCGAACGAAACCGATTGGGCTATTGAGCGGCAGAACGAATCTCGGAACTCCGTGGATAGGTTAGCTTACCGGTTCCGGAGATATAGATGAAACCGGCCCGCTATCGGTGCTCAAGTACGCGAAGGCGCACATCCATCACCTGCTCGACCCGCAGAAGTGCCTGCGTCTGCGCATCGAATCTGGCTTCCATGTTCTGACGCAAACCCTCAAGCCGAGTGTCAATCTCAGCGCGAAAGGCATCGAGTAGCTTATGTATGTTCGACTGAAACAAGAGGAACATGGCCCCGTTTGCCACAACGGGCAAACCAATGGCCAGATACAGTTGAAGATCGGACATTTTACTGTCGCTATTATCACACGTTCGTCAGATACTCCCCGAACCGGTCTTCACCCCTCCCCGATTACCATAGAGTCGTACCCCAACCGATGCCTGAACTGAAGTCCTTATCCCCCGAAATTCTCATCCATATCGCGAAAGATCTGAATGTCCCGCTGAAGGGGCTCGTCGCCGCCATCGAACTGCTCGATGAAGGCGGAACGGTCCCCTTCATCGCCCGTTATCGCAAAGAAGCAACCGGCAATCTCGACGAAGTCCAGATCCGCGCCATCGAAGAAAAGCTGGCCTACTTCCGCGAACTCGAAGATCGCCGCGAGACCATCCTCCGCACGATCGAAGAGCAGGGCAAACTCACCCCCGAACTGCGCGCGCGCATTGAGGCCACGCTCGACAAGAGCGAACTGGAAGATCTGTACCTGCCCTACAAGCCCAAACGCCGCACCAAAGCGACCATTGCGCGCGAAAAGGGCCTCGAACCGCTGGCGCTCTACCTCCGGGAACAGCAGGCCACGGGCACTCCCCTGCTCCAGTTTGCCGCCACCTTCATCAACGCGGAAAAGGGCGTAGCCACAGCCGGAGAAGCGCTCGAAGGCGCGCGTCACATCGTCTCCGAAACGATCTCCGAGAATGCCGATTTCCGCAAAACCCTGCGCCGCATGATGTTCGACGAGGGCGTAGTCGTCAGCCACAAAGCCGACGGCGCGGTGGACGAGCAGGAAAAGTTCCGCATGTACTACGACTACCGCGAGCCGGTGAACAAGATCCCTTCGCACCGCATGCTCGCCATCCGGCGCGGCGAGAACGAAAACGTTCTCTATTTCGGGATCGAACTCGAACCGGAGCGCCCGGTGGCATGGCTCAAGAGCCAGATCCTGCGCCGTGCGGGCGACTGGACCGAGCAACTGGAACTCGCCATACAGGATTGCTGGAAGCGCATGCTCAACCTCTCCATCCAGTCCGAGGTGCGGCTCGAACTCAAGCAGCAGGCCGACACGGAAGCCATCAAAGTGTTCCGCGAAAATCTGGCGAACCTGCTGCTCGCGCCGCCCGCGGGACAGATCGGCGTGCTCGGCCTGGATCCCGGCATCCGCACTGGCTGCAAAGTTGCCATCGTGGATGAGACTGGCAAATTTCTCGATCACGGCGTGATCTATCCGCACCAGCCGAAGAACGATACCGCCGGCTCGGCCCGTATCCTCAAGGCGCTGATTGAGAAATACAACGTGCGCGCCATTGCCATCGGCAACGGCACCGCGTCGCGTGAAACTGACGCCTTCGTCCGCGAGTTTCTCCGGAAAGACGGCCTGAGCAGCATCTTCACGGTGAGCGTCAACGAATCCGGCGCTTCCATCTATTCCGCTTCCGACATCGCCCGCCAGGAGTTCCCGGACCTCGATCTCACGGTGCGCGGCGCGATCTCGATCGCCCGCCGTTTGCAGGACCCTCTCGCGGAACTGGTCAAGATCGATCCCAAGTCGATCGGCGTGGGCCAGTATCAGCACGATGTCGATCAGGGCCAGTTGCAACGGTCGCTCGAAACCGTGATCGAAAGCTGTGTGAACCGCGTTGGCGTGGATCTCAACACCGCATCGTGGGCGCTGCTCCGCTACGTGGCTGGAATCACGGAGCGTACCGCGCAGAAGATCGTCGAGTTCCGCAACGAGCACGGGAAATTCCGCTCGCGCGTGGAGGTGAATGCGGTCTCCGGCATCGGGCCGAAGACGTTCGAGCAGGCCGCCGGATTCCTGCGCATCCGGGGCGGCGACAATCCGCTCGATTCGACGGCCGTGCATCCGGAATCGTATCCGGTGGTCGTCGAAATGGCGAAGTCTCTGGCGCTCTCGGTGGAAGATCTGATCCGGAAGCCCGAATTACTGGCAAATATCAAACGGGAGGGGCTCGCCGCCGGCGTCTACACCTTCAACGACATCGTCGAGGAGTTGAAGAAACCGGGACGCGACCCGCGCGACAAATTCGTGGCCCCGGAGTTCAGCGACGCTATCCGCGAAATTGCGGACGTTCAGCCCGGAATGGCGCTCGAAGGCGTGGTGACGAACGTCACGAAGTTCGGCGCGTTCGTCGATATCGGCGTGCACCAGGACGGGTTGGTCCACATCAGCGAACTGGCGGACCGTTACGTGAAGGATCCCAACGACGTGGTGAAGGCGGGACAGATCGTGAAAGTCCACGTGCTCAGCGTGGATCCGAAGATCAAACGGATTGCGCTTTCCATGAAGACGGTGCACGGAGAGAAAACGCCCGCGCAAAAGGCCGAACCGAAAGCTCTGCCCGCCGCGCCGCGTCTCGAAGACAAAATTGCATCCCTCGCGGATCGGTGGAAAAGAAGATAGAGAAACGAACGGGCTAATTGTAAAATAGATTACATTACCTCCATCCACGCACTTCCGAATACGGACAGGCAATACCTTCCTGCGCTCACGGGGCTCCGCTTTGTGCTCGCGGTCTGGGTGATTCTGCATCATCTGACGGGCGACAGGATGCTGCTCGATGCGTGGTCCCGCACCTGGCCGGAGGCTGCCCGCAGCCTCCTTGAGGGCGGCTATCTGGCGGTGCAGACGTTCTTTATCTTGTCTGGGTTTGTGCTGGCCCGAAGCTACGCCTCCACCACGTGGAACCGCCATAGTCTGGTGCGCTTCGCTACCGCCCGGTTCGCGCGAATCTATCCGGCGTACCTGTTAAGCCTGGTACTCATCTCCTGGTTTGCGCTCCAGTTCGCGATGAGGCCCGGACGCAGTGCGATTGCGAAGGCGGCCGTGCTGGGGGATTATGTGTTTGTCCTGCAAGGCTGGAAAGGCTCGCTGGCCGTGGGCTGGAACACCCCGGCGTGGTCGCTTTCCTGCGAATTCTTTTTCTACCTGTGTTTCCCGTTGCTGTTCCTGTGGCTGCGCCGCGGCGGTATGGTCAGGATATTCGGGGCACTCGGGATATCGTTCGTAGTTCCGATGCTGCTGGCACGCGCGGGAGTTCCGCCCTTCTGGAAACCCATCCATCATCTATCGGATTTTCTGGCCGGAATCGCGGCTGCCGGTCTCTTCAATGCCATCTCCCGGTCGGGCATGGCGAAGCGGCGGGGAGCGTGGCTGTATCTGCCCGCACTGGTGATTGGAGTTGCGTTCACCGCCCATCCTCAGGTGCTCAACGGGACGCCGCTGACCCTGAATACCGTTCTTCGCCCGCTCAATGTCGCATTGCTGATCGGCCTCGCGATGGAGGGCGGCTTCGTGGCCCGGATTCTCTCAAACAAGACCGCCGGATATCTGGGCCAGGTGAGCTACTCGATGTATATTCTCCACATTCCGCTGCTCTGGTGGTATACGGCACTTACTTTTTTCGCCTTCGGTGCGACGCCGCCCGCATGGACCGGATTCGTATATATGGCGCTGGTGGTTGCCGCCTCGATTGCGGCGTTTGAATTTGTGGAAAAACCGGCGAATACCTGGATTCGGGATTGGGTGGCCGCGCGGATGCAACCGGTGCGCCCGTCGGCCATGCGCGCCGCCGCTTAGCAAGGCCATTTCAGAAGTTTGCCAACGTAAACGGAGAATCGCCTCCTGACCGAGTCCCGGCACTCAAGAAAGCAACAATCCTGCTAACATTGTTCTTGACATGCGCCACGTGGCGCGTTACGGTGCGCGATGATAAGGACAATTCGCCACAAGGGACTGAAACGGCTGTTTGAGCAGGACGACCCGGGCGGCGTAAACCCGGAACACGCCGAGAAGCTACGGGATATTCTGGCAACGCTTCATGCCGCGCCGGCCGTTGCTCATATGGACCTGCCGGGGTTGCGATTGCACCCGCTCAAAGGTCAGATGAAAGGCTTTTGGGCCGTGACCGTTCGGGCCAACTGGCGGGTGATTTTCCGTTTCGAAGACGGCGCTACGGACGTTGATTATGTCGATTACCACTGAAAGGAACCAGGCCATGACCATGAAAAACCCACCGCATCCCGGAGGCGTCGTTTTGCGCCAGTGCATCGAGCCTTTGGGCTTGACCATCACGGATGCCGCCGCCGCTCTTGGAGTGACGCGCAACACGCTTTCGGAACTGGTCAACGGGAAGCGCGGCATATCTCCCGAAATGGCAGTGAGACTGTCCAGGGTTTTCGGAGGCACCGAAGACGGCTGGCTTGTTCAACAGGCTCAGTACGACCTTGCCCATGTCCATCGCGACCGCATCAAACTGAAACGGCTGGAACTCGTTTAGTTCGTTTCAACCATCGCCGAAGAGCCCGCTAATCGCGGCGTTGAGGTGTTTGAAAGTCAGGGTCACAATAGGCGCATGAAATAAGGCTATGCCCGCGTCTCGACCGACGACCAAACCCGCCTTGCAACTCGCGGCTTTGAAGAAGGCCGGATGCAAAACCATTTTCAAAGACGGTTGGTCGGGAGCCAGGGCCAAGCGCCCCGCCCTTCTCCTCTGCCTTAAGAAGCTGGAGCACGGATACACATTGATCGTGTGGAAACTCGACCGACTGGGCCGCAACTTGCGCGATCTGATAACGATGCTCGACGATCTCCGTGCCCGTGGCGTGGAAATTTCATTCGCTCACCGAGGCAATCGGCACGGCAACGCCAACGGGCCGCGCCATGTGGCAGATGATCGGCGTATTGGCCGAGTTCGAAAGGTCGCTGATCTCCGAACGCGCGCGCCGGAGTGAAAGCAACGCAGCGCCGAGGCGTGAAGTTTGGCCGCAAGGTGAAACTGACGCCGGAGCAAATCGACCACGCTCAAAAGCTGATCGACAAAGGCGAAGCCCGCAGGCCAAGCAACGTTCACGAAGGCTCGGCCGTCACGAGAAACGTCGCGTGCGCGCTTCTGATTTCGAACGGCGTGGAACCTGCGTCAACCTCCCACGCTTCCCCCGCCTGAAACGGCCGGTCCGCCAGCAAACCCTCCCCTTCGAGCGCAATATAGAGCGTGTTCCGCCGCGCCGGAGCGGATACCCACGATCCCTCCACGACGAGGCGCTCCGTCTTGAAATACACGCACTCGACCGGCAGCGCGCATTGAGCCGCACCCTCGTCCGAATCGAGGCGGGACACCGCGACAGCATCGTCAACGTGGAGTTCGCGCCCCCGCTCGTAATCGTAAATCCGATACGTAATATCCGAACGCTGCTGCACCTCGCATAACGCGATGCCCTCGCCGATCGCATGAATGATGCCTGCGGGAATGAAGAAAGTGTCGCCCGGACCGACTGGAATCCAGTTGAGGGACTCCATGATCGCGCCGGTTCGCGCGGCCTCGCGAAAGCGCTCCGGCGTCATGCTCTCGCGCAGCCCGAGCGCAATCTTCGCGCCCGGCTGCGCGCGCAGAATATGCCACATTTCGGTCTTGCCGCAGGATTGGTGCCGAACGCGCGCGTACTCGTCGCCCGGATGAACCTGGACCGATAACTTACCGGAAGTAAACAGAAACTTCACCAGCAGCGGCACGGCATCCGAGGCCGAAAACCAGATTTCTCCGATATTCCGGCCTTCCGGATTCCGAAACCACGGCTCGGTGTCCGGCGCCCCCCAGACCTTCTCGTACGCGAGCGCCGGCAACCTCCGGGGCGATACTTCGTTCATAGTTTGTCGATGAAGGCCTGGATACGGTCGAGGCCGCGCTCGAGTTCCTTCATTGAGGTGGCGTAGGAAATGCGGACATGGTCGTTCGTGCCGAACGCCTCGCCCGGCACTACCGCCACGTTCGCCTCTTTCAGCAAACGGTCGGCGAATTCGAGGGGCGTCTTGATGCCGCCGCGGTCGAGCGCGCCGCGCACATTCGGATAGGCGTAGAACGCGCCCGCCGGCATGGAGCATTCCACGCCCGCAATCCGGCGCAGGCGCGGCACCACGAAGTCGCGGCGCGTGCGGTATTCGGCCAGCATCTTCGGCACGGAATCCTGCGGCCCGCGCAGCGCTTCCACGGCGGCTTTCTGCGAAATCGACGTGGGATTCGACGTGGAGTGGCTCTGCAGTTTCATCATGGCGCCAATAATGGGCTCGGGAGCGAGGCCGTAGCCAATGCGCCAACCGGTCATCGCATACGTCTTCGAAACGGTTCCAGCCACCAGCACGGTGGGCTTCGAGCCGCGGATGGATGCGACCGAGTATGGGCTGCCGTCGTACAGAAAGTGGGAATAGCACTCATCCGTCAGCAGGAAGATGCCGAGCTTCGACGTAATGTGATACAGCTTCTCGAACTCCGCGTCCTCCAGCACCGAGCCCGCGGGGTTGCTGGGTGAATTGATCAGCACGATGCGCGTGCGCGGCGTGATGTGCCGTTCCACCATCGCGGCAGTCAGGCGGAAGCCTTCCTTCTCATCCGTCTCAACGAAAACGCACTTGCCGCCCGCATAGTTCACGATGTCTTTGTAAGTAACCCAGTAAGGCACCGGAATGATGACTTCGTCGCCCGGATTCACCAGCGCCTGGGTGTAATTGAACAGCACGTGCTTGCCGCCCACCGTGATAATGCACTCGGAAGTTTTATAATCCGTGCCGAACTCGGCTTTGTGCCGCTCGATGACGGCCTGCTTCAACTCGGCCGTGCCGCCGGCGGGCGTGTACTTCGTGAAATTGCCGTCGATCGCCCGGATGGCGGCCTGCTTGATATTATCCGGCGTAAAGAAATCGGGTTCGCCGGCGCTGAAATCGACCACGTCGACTCCTTCGCGCCGAAGCTTGTCGGCGTCCGCCATGACCTTCATGGTGGAGGAAACGCTGATCGACGAGATGCGATCCGCAATGGTTGCTTTGAGTGTTGGTGTCATTTCGTGATTTAGTTCAATGTCGTGATTTACTTCAATGTCGTGATTCGCGCCTGCTCCGGGGCCTTCAGGCGCTCCTGTAATCGTTTTTCAACCATCGGCGGAACCAGGCCCGTAATGTTACCGCCCAGGCTGATCACCTCCTTCACCAGTTTCGAACTGACGAAAGAGTATTGCTCACCGGCTAGCAGGAAAATCGTTTCCACCTGCGGCTGCAGGCGGCGGTTCATCAGTGCCATCTGCAGTTCGTTTTCGTAATCCGAGATGGCGCGGATGCCGCGAACGATGACGCGCGCGCCTTTGCTGAGTGCGTAATCCGCCAGCAGGCCCTCGAAGGAATCCACTTCCACGTTCCGGTAAGGAGCCGCAACTTCCCGCAACATTTCCATGCGCTCGGCGACGCTGAACAGAGGGAATTTGTCCCGGTTCCGCAGGATCGAAACGATCAGACGGTCGCACAGCCGCGAACCCCGCTCGATCACGTCGAGATGGCCGCTGGTAATGGGGTCGAACGATCCGGGATAGATCGCGACCAGCTTTTCGTGCTTCTGCGTAAGCCTCTGCATCCGGGAGAACCGCGATCTTTAATCTTAGCGAACGGGATTTCAGCGCCTGTATTCAAGGTGGCACTCAGCGGATGTATAGTGTCTTTGTGATGTCCGCGAGCGATCCGGTCTTCAACGTCCGCGAGACGCACGGCCGCGTGCTCCGGCCCGGCAATCGCCTGATCGCACACAGTCAGGACGCGGGCTGGCGGTCCATCCACGCCGCGATTATCGAGGAAGCACCCTTCCAGGCGACCGAGTCGGCCATTTACCATCCTTCGCTGATTTATCACCTCTCGCGCCCCACCGAAGTCACGCGCCGCATCGAGGGCACGCGGGCGGACAAGGCTCTCATCGGCCCCCGCCGGCTTTGCCTCACTCCAGGCGGGGCAATCGCTTCCTGGCAACATGCCGGCCATCCCGAAATCCTGCAGGTCTACCTGCGCCGCTCCATTTACGAAGGCGCGGTGAGCGAAATCTACGGGTGCGATTCCGCCGCGGCGGAACTGGTTCCGCGGTTCGCCATTCTGGACCCGATGCTCGAACAGCTTGCGATCGCCATCTCCACCGCCCTGCACGACGGCACGGCCGAAGATGGCCTCTACATCGACGCCATTGCGCACATGATGGCGGCCCATCTGGCGCGGTCCCACTCTTCTCGTTCGCGGCCTGCCCGCGCGACGCCCGCGAAACCGATCGCCGGATGGAAGATGCGCCGGCTGGTGGAATTCATCGAGGAAAATCTCGACAACGATCTCAGCCTGCACGCCATGGCGGAAGAGGTGGAGATCAGTCCGCTCTATCTGGCGCGTGCATTTAAAGCGGCCGTGGGACAATCGCCGCACCAGTACGTGCTCGCGCGCCGCATCGAGCGCGCCCGCGAACTGCTGCGCAACACGAGCATGCCGGTGGTGGACGTCGCGATGGCAGTGGGATTTTCTTCCCAAAGCCACCTCTCGCACTGGTTCCTGCGTCAGGTTGGGGTTTCGCCTGCGGCTTATCGCCGGCAAGTATAAACAGGCAAACAACGCGGGATACTGAAAGCATTATGCCGCGCGCCATCCAGGTTTCCCGCCCACACGGGCCATTCGAATTCGTCGAACGTGAAATCCCGACGCCGGGCGCGGGCTCCGTCCGGATTAAAGTCCAGGCCTGTGGAATCTGCCACAGCGACTCACTCACCAAGGAGGGGCTTTTCCCGATTCAGTATCCGCGGGTTCCCGGGCACGAAGTCATCGGAATCATCGACGCTCTCGGCCCCGGCGTTGTCCCGTGGACTGTCGGCCAGCGCGTCGGCGTGGGTTGGAATGGCGGCTTCTGTGGAACCTGCGAAGCCTGCCGCCATGGCAACTCGTTCGCATGTCTGACGTCCACCCAGGTCACCGGCATCACTTCAGACGGCGGGTATGCCGATTACATGATCGCGGCGGCCGGAGCGCTCGCCCTGGTTCCCCCGGAATTGTCAGCCGTCGAGGCCGCCCCGCTGATGTGCGCCGGGCTCACCACGTTCAACTGTCTGCGCAACAGCGGCGCGCGGGCTGGCGACGTGGTTGCCATTCTAGGACTCGGCGGACTCGGCCATCTCGGCGTGCAGTTCGCCGCGAAAATGGGCTTCCGCACCGTCGCGATCGCGCGCGGGAAGGACAAAGAAGCGCTCGCCCGTCAACTGGGCGCCGCGCAATACATCGACAGCCAGGCGCAGGACCCGGCGGAGGAACTCGGCAAGCTGGGCGGAGCAAAAATTGTGCTCGCTACGGCCACCAGCGCGGACGCGATGAACGCAGTGCTCGGCGGCCTCTCCATCAATGGGATGCTGATGCTGATCGGCGCCGTTCCATCGCTCGAAATATCTCCGCTGCAACTCCTCCGCGGGCGTCAGTCGGTCAAGGGCTGGTATTCCGGCACGGCCGTCGATTCGGAAGACACCCTCGCCTTCAGCGTGCTCTCCGGCGTGCGCTCGATGAACGAAGTGTTTCCGCTGGAGCGCGTTAACGAGGCTTACGAGCGCATGATGGGCGGCGGCGCGCGCTTCCGGGCCGTTCTCACGACCGGGAACTGAGTGACCCTCTCGTGCGATGCTGAAGTTTCATGAGAGATCCGGAGATTGTTGAAGCCGAACTGGTGACGATCGGCGCGCTGGCTGACGACGAAATGAAATTGAACAGCATCATCGTCTGGTGCGCGACCCATCCGGACGAGATTCCCTTCGCGATGCACATCCTTCTCGGAAGAAAGATTGCGGAAGAAAAGATCGCGGCAGAAAAGATCGCGCCGGAAAAATAGCCCGGACGAGGCCTACTCCAACCGCGCCGTCTGCACTTTCGCCGCCGTATTCCAGGCGATCCAGACGCCCTTCCCCGCCCGCACCATCCGCGGATACCCCAAACTCTGCCGCGTGCCCTTCGCCACCACGACTACAGGCCCCGCCGGGCCGCTCGCGGCAATGTGACGGGCCAGAATGCTCGCCTCGCCGCCTGCGCGCTCCAGCCACGAGACGTAAGCTCCGCCCGCATCGTCGGCCGCAACCGAGGTGTATCCATACGCCTGGCCCGTGCTGATTACCGCCGCCTTGCTGAACGTTGCGCCCGCATCGCCGGACAAAGCCATCTCCACCCGCGGCTTGTCCCCCGAAGCCGTGTACCATGCGACCGCAACCCTGGCGCCATTGGCGCTCGCCGACGCCGCGTTCACCGGACAGGCGTTCAGTTTCCAGTTATCCGGGAAGATGATTTTCGGAGACGTCCAGCGTCCGCCCACCAAACGTGTCACCGCTATATCGCGGATGTTGTCCGTGGTGCGATCGCGATAGGCCACCAGCAGGCCCTGGCTCGTCATCACCGACGATGTCGGGCAGCAGTCGCAGACATCCGCATCCAGTTGCTCTTCCTTTAATTCCGACCCATCCGGGCCGAGCACGCTGCGCATCAGCGATGCCGGGCCGTCGTCGCCCTTCAGCGCCTGCAACCAGAACAGGGACGCCTGCCCGTTGCCGCTGGCAACCATGGATGCCAGGCCGTGCTGCGCCTGACTCTTGTCGTGATGCGCCATCACGGGCGCGGTCCATTTAATGCCGTCGCGGGATGACGAGACATACACAAACTCCGCCTCGCTCGATGCGCTGGGCACTTCGATCCAGTGCGCCATCATGGCTTGCGCGGGCAAGCCGCCGCCGGTCAGCGCGACCAGCCCCGGCAGTTCGGCCGGATGATGAAAGAAATGACGGCCTGACGCGATGGTTCGCGGCTCCGACCACTGCGCTCCGTTGCGAATGGAATACCGCACCGCGAAAGTGCCGCCCTTCACCGGTTCCACCCAGCTCAGGATCGGCTGTCCTGAACTGGAGACCGACCAGTTGGCCTGCGAACTCTCCGCACCCGCCGGATTTTCCGTCGCGGCCACCTTCAACGTCTGCGCGAACAAAGCCGCGGCGGGCGCCAGCAGCAGAACCAGAATGGCATTTCTCATACACTTACACGATATCTCAAACTGCCACGATATCCCAGATGTCCCGGACTGCACGTTTCCTCCGATCATTTCTCCCCATCGTTGCCCGCGGACGAGCCGGCAAACAGTTTGCGGCCATCGGTCAGCTTGACGCCAACCGCATTCGCCAGATTACTGCCATCCTTGGCGAGGAAGCCATCGACGACAACCCGATCCCCGATATGCATGGAATTCCTCGTCCATCCCATCCGCTGCAGGACATTCGGGCTGCCCATTTCCAGCTCCCAGTTCCCGATCTTACCCCGTGCATCTTTCACATCGATATAGAAGCGGGCATGCGGGTTCATCCACTCGACTTTTGTCACCGTCCCGGTCATGACAATGGGCTTGTTCCTGTCGAACTCGGCAGCGAACGAGTGGTGCGCGAATGCCGGCACGGAGCCGGCGATCATCCCGGCGCAGATGGCAAACGCCGTGGCAAACTTCTTTGTGGCAAACTTCTTCGTGACTGCGCTGTTCATGTTAAATCCCCTTCAGTTGCACGGACGAACCCGGCACGAGCTTAAGCTACATGCCGGGGAGTTACAAGGGGTTAGTGACATGACACGTTACGTCGCGCGCGGATCAGGTTACCGGTTTCGTCCTGTTTGAGAAAGCGAACATCGAAGACGCTGTCAGAACATGAGCTTGAGCGCGACCTGTAACAGCCGCGGCGGCTGGGCCTTGATCACCTGGCCGAACAGAGCGTTATCGACGTTGCCTTCCACGGACGCCGGCCCGAAGAACTGAGCATGGTTGAAGGTATTGAAGCTCTCCAGCCGGAATTGCAGCGCTTTGGTCTCCGTAAACTTGAAATTGCGCAGCAGCGCGAGGTCGAAATTGAGCGCGCCCGGTCCATAAAACGACCGGCGCGAGGCATTCCCCGGAGTCCCGAGCGCATTGTCGGTGAACGCCGTGACGTTGAAGTACGGCAAGGCATTGCGAGGGTTGCCGTTCAGCGAAATCGGGGCGCCATTATAGTCCGGTAAGTCGAGAGTGCGGTTGTTGACACCGTTCGGGATGCTCCCCATCAGCGAATTGTCTCCGCTTGTGCTCATGGTCACCGGAAAGCCGGAAGTGGCGCGCGTAATTCCCGACACCGACCATCCCTGGGTCACGAACTTCAACTTGCCGGAGAAATTCCCCCCGGGGAGCTGATAGAGATAGCTAGCCACGAAATTATGCTTGAGATCGAAGGCCGAAAGTGCGCGCGTCGCGCTGAAGTCAAAAGGATTCAGCGGGTCGGAGATGCTCGATGACTGATCGATCGACTTGCTGAAGGTGTATCCGACGGTGAGACTCAGGCGCTTCCCTGAATGACGAACGCTGGTCTGGAAAGAATTGTAGTTCGAATTACCGATGCTGGCATCGTAGTCGTCGTTGGAGAAGTCCGGTCCCAACCCGCTCCGGGTCCCCTGAATCGTCTGACCGGCGGCCGTGGTGTAGACCGTATCTTCGCCAAAAGGCCCGCAGGTGGGCGATCCCGGCGCCACTGCGCTCGGGTTACTCAAAGCCAGACACAGCGCGGGATTGCCCGGATTGGCGGAGTAAACGGACAGCAGATGATGGGCCTGGGAGCCGACATAACTCACGCTGAACAGCGTGGTATCGGTGATCTGGCGCTCGATTGAAAAGAAGTAATTCTCGTTATAAGGATACGTATTCCAGGGCACCGGAGCCGTCATCCCGGCCTGCGGAATATACCCCGAAAAATCAACGCTGCTGTTGGGATGGCTGGCCGTGGCGTTCAGCGGAGGAAACGTCAAAGGAAATGGATTACCCAGAAACTGACCGTTCGATGCGGTTCTAAAAGGCGTTGCAAACAACGGAGGCCCGGGACTGGTATAGCTCAATCCATAAGGAGGCTGCGGTTCGTCGATCGCCATCGTATTGCCTTCGATAACGGAGTAAAAAATGCCGTAGCCCGCCCGGATACTCGTCTTTCCGGGCCCGCCCACGATCTTTCCGAGGAGCCCTTTCGAGGCACCCGGCGACCACGCCAGGCCAAGCCTGGGCGAAAAACGATTGCTCGACGGCACCAGTGTCGTCGGAACGCCGGGATCTGTCGGATACACCAGGCCCGGCAGGGCATTCGGATAGACGGTCGATTGCTCTCCTGGCAGGAACGTAGGTATCTGGTTGTATTTTTCCGACCAGTACTCCATCCGGTCCCAGCGCACCCCATAGTTCAGATTGAGATTCGATCTAACCCGCCAGCTGTCCTGCGCAAATCCGCCGGCATACCTGTGCCGGATGTAGTACGCCTGAGAATCGGCCTGATTGTAGTTGCTGGCCACGCCGATCAGAAAGTCCGCAAAATCGGACCCGGTTTGCGTCCCGGAGAAAAGGAACGATCCGTTGAATGTCGGATTCGGATTGACGTTCACCTGCTCGTAGCTCAGTTCCAAACCGGCCTTGAGGGAATGCCCGCCCAGAATCCTTGAATAATTGTCGCTGGCCGAGAACGTATTGTTGGCCTGTTTCAGATTCGTAATCGGCGTCCCCATTACAAACGAGTTGAAAATCACGTTCTCGATGCCTTCAATGGAAGGCGCCAGTGGCACAATGCCCGGAGTGCCCACGCCGGTCTCGAACCCCTGAGAAGCCAGGCTGGGGCCCACGCCTCCCGCCGGCTGCCCCACATTATTCGAGTCACGCATATAGCTGAGCCGAAGTTCGTTCACGGCGGTAGCACCGAAGGTCCGCGTGTCGCCCAGATTGATCAGCTGCGAACGGCCCAGATTCAGGGCGTTGAAGCCCGGCACGCTCGCTCCGCCTTGCCCTGTCGGGTACGGGTTGTTCACCGTGTAGTCGTCAAAGAAATAATAGGCCGAGAGCATGCCCCACCGGGTGCTGTTACCGTCTACTCGAAAACTGCCTTTGTCGTCGCGCGTCGTCTCTCCCTCGGAGGCGCTCGAAAAACTTCCCGCTCCGGTATTCGGCAGAGGGATGTATTGCAACAGGTTCCCTGCGGGCGCCGACCAGGCTCGCTGTGGAATAATGGCATTCGGAAAGACGCACTGCGCGCTCGATACGCATCCGGACATATAATAAGGTTCGTTCGCCGAAACCCCATAGCCGAGTTTTTGCGTGAGAAGGTTCGCCAGGTATGGGCCGCTGACCGCGCCCGTCAGGCTGCCCGCGACGCCGCTCAGATTACCCGTTCGCTCGGCGAGCGTGGGCACGGCGATCAATCCGGTATCGAGCCCCTGGTCCGACCGCGTCCCCTGATAGTCTCCGAAGAAGAAAAGTTTGTTTTTCCGGATCGGTCCCCCCGCGGTCCCGCCGAATTGATTCTGCCGGTAGAAACTCCGGTCCGGCGAAAAGAAGTTCCGCGCATCGAGCGCCGTGTTCCGCAGAAACTCGAAGGCGGTGCCGTGCAGCATATTGTCCCCGGATTTCGTGATCACATTGACAATGCCGCCGCTGTAATTCCCATACTCCGCGTCGAAGTTATTGGTCAAAACCCGAAACTCCGCGATCGAATCCAGATTGGGAATAATCGAACTGCCCCCGTTCATCAATTCCTTGACGTCGCCCCCGTTGACGACAAACCCGTTGGCATCTTCCCTCTGCCCGCTGATCGACTGATTGCCGGGATTCAGCCCGCCCGAGGGAGCGATCGCCACCGATGCCCCCGCCATCACAACCGAATCCGGGGTCTGCGTCGACATCGGCACAATCCCGGGCTGCAGGGCTAGCAGATCCGTATAACTTCGTCCATTGAGCGCCACCGCGGTCATCTTGCCGGAGTTCACGACATCGCCCATTTGCGTGCTGACCGTTTCCAGCTGCACCTCGCCCGCGCTGTCGGAAACCGTCAGCTCCTGCTGCTTCTCCGCCATGGTCATCGTGACGTCGTCACGGAGCTCGCTGTCGGCGTCGATCGTCAGGCCTTTTCGTTCCTGCTCATGGAAACCGGGGGCTTCGATCTTCAGGTCGTAGCGCCCCACGGCCAGACTCGGGAAGGAATAAAACCCCTTCACGTCCGTCTTCGTCGTGTTCTGTATTCCCGTCGCCGGATTGGTCGCCGTCAGGTTGACTCCCGGAACGACGGCCCCGCTCGGATCGATAATCGTCCCGGAAATACTGCCCGTCGTGGCGGCCCGCAGAAGCACGTTGCCGGCGAAGAGCCCGAGGCTCAAAATAAGGGAAATCTTCAATGTTTGCATTGTCCTGGAAGTGGTAGGCAACTGGACTTTACCACGCAAACGGCCAGGATTTCGGTAAATGGCGGTACAAGGCGGTCAGTAACCGGTCAGTGACGGGAATTATCTCCCTTGGTATGAATGACTTGAAGATCCAGCCGTAGCTTGAGCCATACCTTCCGCCGGTGTGTCATATAACCCGGATTGTGCCTGCTTTGCAGCGCAATCCGAGAATGCATTTCAGGCCGCCCCTTGCCACGTCACATACAGGTCAGTGACCGTCACATTGTCCTCCTCGGAGGGTTAAGGCCGGAATTGTCGTCCGCGCGGGCTCTTCCGTCTGATAGAGTGCATTTTCGAAGGTAATTATGATGAACGACATGGCGCAAACCGAATGTTGATTGAAAACCCGCTGAATTCATCCCCGCTGGCGTTTCCCGTTCTCGAGTGCATTCACATCGTCGGATTCGCCCTTTCCGTGGGCACTATCGCCCTTGTGGATTTCAACCTCCTCGGAGTCGGAATACGGCGGGAAACGCCTTCCCAACTGGCCAAAGACACTTTCTTCTGGACTCTGGGCGGCCTCGCGATCATGATTTTTTCCGGTCTGATGCTTTTCTCATCGGACCCCGACATGTATTACCTCAATATCGCTTTCGACCTCAAAATGTTCTTTCTGCTGCTGGCGATCGTGTTCAATTACACCATCCATCGCAAAGTCGTGCAGGCCGATGCGCCCGGCGGCGGCAAACTGGTCGCCTGTATCTCGCTCGTCCTCTGGGCTTGCGTGGTGTTCGGCGGGATATTTATCGGATTCCTGAATCCCACTCTGGATATCAATCATGTCTGAGATGCTTCTCTCGTTCGCTCAATGGATTCAACTGACGGATTTCTTCACGTACCTGCGCGGTTCGGCATACGTGTATCCAGTCATCCTGTCGCTCCACATGGTCGCCATTGCTTTCTTCGGCGGCATGATTCTGATGACCGATCTCCGCATGCTCGGCTGGGCAATGACTGGCCGCCCGGTGTCCTGGGTTCTCGATGGGTTGCGCATACCCAAGCGCTACGGATTTCTGCTGATCGCAACGTGCGGCGTGCTGATGGCCGGCTGCAAGGCCGAAGAGTATTATTACAACGCTTTCTTCCGCGCCAAACTGGCGCTGCTGGTGCTGGTCGTCGTGCATGCCGCGATTTTTCGCGCCAGCGTGTATAACCGGGCGGCGGAGTTCGATCTCGCCGGGCAGGTCCCCGGCAGGGCGAAGTTGGCGGCTGCCCTGTCGCTAATCTTGTGGATCGGCATCGCCTGCATGGGCCGGGGCATCGGCTACATCGAACCGCCTTTCGGCATTCATGCCCAGCTGTGGCCCTTTTAAAGCACAAATCCGATGCCGATTGACAACCCGATCAATGCGTTCGAGTTGGCTTTCCCCATCGTTCAGTGTATTCACGTGGCCGGTTTCGCCCTTTCCGCGGGCACGGTCGCCATCGTCGATTTTCGCCTGCTGGGCTTGATTCTGCCGCAGCGGACGCCCGCGCAACTCCTGCGCGAAACGGCTCTCTGGACTTTGTCGGGCGTGATTCTGATGATCGTCACGGGCCTCCTGCTCTTTTCGTCGGACCCCGACATGTACCTGCTCAACTTTTCTTTCGATCTCAAGATGATCCTGCTCGCGCTGGCCATCGCGTTCAATTACACGATCCATCGCAGGGCCGTGCAGTCAAGCCCGTCGCCGGTCACTGGTAAGTTCGTCGCCTGCGCTTCGCTGGCGCTCTGGATTTCGGTTCTGTTCGGGGGCATCTTCATCGGCTTCTCGCCTCAGGTATTGGGGTTCAAGGCATGAATTCGTTTACGCAGTGGCTTCAGGCAACCGGATTCTCCATGTTTATTCGCGGGTCCCTCTACGCCTACCCCGTGATACTGGCACTCCATATGGTTGCCATTGCCTTGTTTGGGGGCATGATTCTGATGACCGATCTGCGCCTGCTCGGCTGGACGGCGGGCGGCCTCTCCGTCTCGGATGTCGTCGACCGGCTTCGCGCGCCGAAGATCGCCGGTTTCATCTTCGCCGCCACTTGCGGCCTGCTTCTGTTGATCGGCAACCCGGAGAAGTATCTGGCGAATATTTTCTTTCGCATTAAACTGGTGCTCTTTGTGCTGGTCGCCCTGCACGCCCTCGCCTTCCGCCGCGGCGTATACCGCCAGGCAGCCGAGCTGGATACCGCCCCGCGGATGCCGGCCCGCGCCAGGCTGGCGGCCTGTCTCTCGCTCCTTCTCTGGTTCAGCATCGCCTGCGCCGGAAGAGGAATCGGGTACATCGTTTACAGGCCCGATTAAAGAGATGCCGCTCGGAGCCCTCAGTCCGCATTCCCCGCAAACCCTCGTCATCGCGGCTCTGTTTGCGAATATCCTGATCCTTTCCGCCGTCATCTTTCTCATCGTGGCGGGCCTGGTCGCATACGCAGCCCTGCGCTACCGGGCGCGTCCGGGCGACGCGGAACCGGCGCAAACCTTCGGCTCGAAAGCGGTCGAGATCGCATGGACCGTGATCCCGATCGTCATCGTGACAGGCATTTTCATCGTCACCGTGCGCGCCATGGCCCTCGTCGATGCCCCCCTGCAACCGGCTTTCGCGCCCGATCTGGTGGTTACCGGTCACCAGTGGTGGTGGGACGCGCGTTATCCGAACGGAGCCATCGCGGTCAGCGAAATTCACATCCCGGCCGGACGGCGTCTGCTCGTCGAAGTCGATTCCACGGACGTGATCCACGATTTCTGGGTGCCGCAACTGGCCCGGAAAATGGATGCCATACCCGGCCGCCACGGCTACATCTGGCTGCAGGCCGACAAGCCTGGCACTTACCAGGGCGTCTGTTCCGAATTCTGCGGAGCGCAACACGCGCATATGCATTTCCTGGTCATCGCCCAGGCTGAGCCCGAGTATTCCGTCTGGCTGCGCCGCCAGGCCGCACCCGCCGCGCGGCTGCCAATTCCGGTCTTTGAACGCAAGTGCGCGGAATGTCACGCAAATTCTCTGAAAGGCCCCGACCTCACGCATATCGCCGGCCGTGACACTCTGGGCGCGAACCTTTCAAAGAACACGCGCGCGAATCTCGCGCTCTGGATCGAGAAGCCCCAGTCCGTCAAGCCAGGCAACCGAATGCCCGATCAGCAGTTGACCGGTGCCGAAGTCAGAGATCTCACCGGATATCTGGAGAGTCTCGAATGATCACGCATCATAAACGCATCGGCGTTTTTTACCTGCTCTCCTCGCTGCTCTTTTTCCTGCTCGGTGGCGCGGAAGCCATGGTCATGCGCGCGCAATTGAGCCTGCCAAATCTGAAGCTGCTGACTCCGGAAACCTACAATCAGGTCTTCACCATGCATGGCACCACCATGATCTTCCTCGTGGTGATGCCGGTGCTGACGGGCTTGGGCGTCTATCTCATCCCTCTCATGATCGGCGCGGACGACACCGCGTTCCCGCGCCTCTGTGCCATCGCGTTCTGGCTCCAGGTGGGTGGCGGGTTGCTGCTTTATTTCAGCTTCGCAATCGGAAACGCCCCCAATGCGGGCTGGTTCAGCTACGCGCCGTTGACCGAAAACGCATATTCCCCCGGCCCCGGCATCGATTTCTGGGCATTCTCCATCCTTCTCATCGGCGCCGCCATCGTTGCCTCCTCCATCAATCTCATCGTGACGATCGCCACTTCACGCACTTCGGGCATGACCATCCGGCGGCTGCCGCTCTTCGTCTGGATGCATCTGATCAACTCGGTGATGATTCTCTTCGCGCTGCCCGTCCTCGTGGCGACGCTCGTCATGCTGCTGGGGGATCGCCTGCTGCACGCCCGCTTCTTCGATGCGGCGCAGGGCGGATCGCCGCTTCTGTGGCAGCACTACTTCTGGATTTTCGGCCATCCCGAGGTATACATAATGATCCTGCCGGGCTTCGGCATGATCTCGGAAATCATCCCGGTCTTTTCGCGCCAGCCCATCTTCGGATACCGCTCCATGGCGGCATCCACCGTGGCCATCGGGTTTCTCAGCTATGGCGTCTGGGTGCATCATATGTTTGCGGTGGCGCTCGGCCGCACTCTGCTCTCCGTCTTCGCCGCCGCCAGCATGCTGATTGCGGTGCCCACCGGCGTGAAGATTTTCAACTGGACCGCCACCATGCTGGGCGGGTCCATCCGTTTCACTACCTCCATGCTGTTCGCCGTCGCCTTCCTGCTCGAATTCACCATCGGCGGCCTGAGCGGCATGGCCTTCGCCGCGGTGCCGGTCGACTGGCAGATGACGGACACTTACTTCGTCGTCGCCCACATTCACTACGTGCTCTTCGGCGGCACTATCTTCTCCATCTTCGCGGGCATCTATTACTGGTATCCGAAAATCACCGGACGTCTGCTCGACGAGTCGATCGGGCACTGGCACTTCTGGCTGGTGGTGGTCGGTTTCAATATGACGTTCTTCGTGCAGCATTTCCTGGGCCTGCTCGGTATGCCGCGCCGGGTCTATACCTATCCTGACGTGCCGTGGTGGGGCGCGCTCAACCTGATTTCCACTGTCGGGGCGGGCATTCTTACGTTCGGCATTCTGATGTTCTGCGCGAATATCGTGATCAGTCTGCGTTTTGGCGCCGTGGCGGGCACGGATCCATGGAACGCGTGGACGCTCGAATGGGCGGACGGCAACACCTCCGTTCCCGTCCGCAGCGCGCGCCCGTTGTGGGATCTCAAGCATCCGGAAGCCCCGGACTGGGCGCACGAGCAATGATCTGGCCCCGGGCAAAGCTCGGCATGGCAATGCTTCTCCTCTCGGAGGGCGTGTTCTTCTTTATGCTGCTTCTCGCTTTCGTTTATTTCCGGGACGAAAGCCTGAAAACGGCCACCGCAACGTTGCGCCTTCAAACCACATCCATCTATACGGCGTGTCTCCTCGGAAGCGCTTTCACGCTGTGGCGCGGATGGCGCAAGGTCACCATCGTGCTGGGCCTCGTTTTTGCGCTGGGCCAGGGCAGTGAATACGTACGGCTGCTCCGGAGCGGCGTCACCATGGCCCAGGGGTTGTTCGGGACCACGTTTTTCACTCTCACGGGCATCCACGAACTGCATCTCCTGCTCGGACTGGCGCTGCTGGCGGCGCTGCCCCGCAATCAGGCCGCCGCCATGTTCTGGTATTTCGTCGTCGCGGTCTGGATGGCAGTGTTCGCGGTGGTGTACCTTTGGACTTTTCTATGACTGGCATGAGCTTATTAACAGGAGGTTGGGATTGGGAGCCTTCCGTTGTCGCGGGTTGCGCGGCGCTCGCTCTCGGCTACCTCGCACTCACCCGCCGCGACATTTCGCGCAGGACGGCATACTTCCTCGCCGGCGTGCTCCTGCTGCTGCTCGATCTCGTGTCGCCCATCGACCTGCTTGGAGACCGATACCTGTTCAGCGCGCATATCGCGCAGCATTTCGTGCTGGCGCTCGTTGTCCCGCCGCTGCTTGTGCTGGGAATCCCGCGATGGCTGGCGGAAAAGGCGCTCAACAGGGACTTCATCCCCCTGCCCGTGGCCTGGCTGCTCGGCGTGGGGACCATGATCGTCTGGCACATCCCCGTATTCTTCAACGCCGCGCTCGCGAGCGAAGGTCTCCATATTTTCCAGCATCTGAGTTTCCTCGCGACCGGAGTCATCTTCTGGTGGCCGGTTCTCACTCCTTTGGAGGCCCGCCGCGTTTCGCCGCTCATGGGCATCTCTTATCTCTTCTCCGCCTGCATCTGTTGTAGTCTGCTCGGCGCGGCTCTCACTTTCTCCCCTCCCGGCCTCTACCCGGCATACCTGAACCCCGCGGATGGCCTCGGACTCCTGCCGCTGCTGCGGGATCAATGGGGATTGACCGCAAAAAACGATCGGCAACTGGGCGGCCTGCTGATGTGGGTGCCCGGCTGCTTTGTCTATCTCGCCGGCATCCTCGCGATCGTCACCCGCTGGTATGGAGAAGAACGGTACGAACAGGACAGATTCAAAGAAGAAAGATACCGTAAGGAAACCGCATGAAAACCCCCGCACTACATCGCTATGCCCATCTGCTTGCCGTCTTTACGTTTCTTCTCATCGCCGTGGGCGCTCTGTTCACCAGCGTGATCCTGCCTCTTCCCGGCACGGCGGCAACGGGGGCCATCCCACCCGCGGCCGGCTCGACGCAACTGGCGGAAATTCACATCATTCTCGCCGGCATCGTCGCCGTTCTCGCGCTCGGTCTCGCGATTCTGAGTTCTCCCGGTATCCGTATCGCTGCCTGGACCGCATTTGGCCTGGTTGTGATCGAGGGCCTGATTCCGTCCTTCTCCGGCTTGCTCCATGCCCTGCTGGCGCCGATCCTGTTCTCGATCGTGGTCGCCATCGCCGTTCTCACGTCGAGGAGTTGGGAAGCGCCCCCGGTCCCGGCAGCAGATATCTGGCCGCCGGTGCGCAAGCTCGCGATTCTGGTTCCGGCCTTCCTGGTACTGCAGATCGCGCTCGGTGCCGCGTTTCGCCACAACGACATCGGAGTCATGTGGCACATCCTGAATGCGATGATCGTCCTGCTGCTGGTTTTGATGCTGGGCATCTGCGTGCTCCGGCAGTACCCCGAGCATCCCACGCTGCGCCCCGCCGCCATCGCGCTGCTGGTCATCACGGGGATACAGGTGCTCCTCGGTTTCGCCGCGTATCTCATCCTCCTGATGGTTTCGACAAACAACGCGGCCCTGATCGTCGCCGGGTCGATCCACGTCGTCACCGGATCGCTGACCCTCGCGGCGAGCATCGTCCTGTCCCTTCAGTTGCGCCGGAGCGTGCTCGCGGCCGCGTCACAATCCGGTCAATGACCATGAATACCCCCACCGGACCGCATTTATCGCATACAATGATGGAGCTAAAGAGGGCATGAACAAGGAATGCTGATTTACGATCTCAACGCTAATCCGCTCAACAGCAACGAATGGGCTTTTCCCCTCACCGAGTGCTTCCACATCACGTCCTTCGCGCTGTCGGTAGGCACGATCGCCCTGGTGGATTTGCGCCTCCTCGGGCTGGGAATGAAACACCAGACGGCGGGACAACTCTACCGCGATACGTCGCTCTGGACCCTGGCCGGTTTCATTATCGTCATCTTCTCCGGCCTGCTGATCTTTTCGTCGGACCCGATCCATTACCTCTATAACGAAGCGTTCCGATTCAAGATCACGGCTCTCGTGATAGGGCTTATTTATAACTACACGATCCATCGCAAAGTGGCTCTCTCGGACCCCTCGCCCGGTCTGGGCGCGCTGGTCGGAGGCGTCTCCCTCGTGATATGGATACTCGTTGTCTTCAGTGGCTTGTGGATTGCGTTCATTTAAAATGTTGAAAGGCTGGTTTTTGAATGTCTGCTGCTTCGATTAGTCACGCGATCCAGAGCATAGGTTTTCTGACCTACATCCGCGAATCGGGATACACGTACCCGATGATCATGGCGACCCATCTCGCCTCGATCGCCGTATTCGGCGGCCTGATCCTCATGACGGATTTGCGCCTTCTGGGTCTGGCGATGACGGAGATTTCGCTAACGGATGTCGTGCGCGGCGTCCGGAAATGGAAGCGTATCGGCTTCGTCATCATGGTGACCATGGGTCTTCTGCTGGGTACTTCGGAGATGGACAAGTATTACGGGAATCCCTATTTCCAGATCAAGATGTTCCTGATTTTGATGGTAGGGGTGCACGCGTGGATATTCCGGCCCAGAGTTTACAACAACACGGAGGCCCTGGATGCCGAGGCGCGCGCCACGGGACACCTGCCCCGGGTGGCGAGGGTAGCCGCCATCGGTTCACTGGTCATCTGGATAGGAATCGCCTGCTGTGGACGCTGGATCGCTTATTTCCAGCCTCCCAGACCCCCGGCGCCCCCCATACCGCAGACCGCGGCCCTCGACATCCACGCCCCAGGCATGGCCCGATTGCCCGTAACGTGGATCAGGTAAGTACAGGAGGCCCGGTGGAAGTAAGGCGTGAGGATTTCAGACGGCACTTCGAGATTTTGTCCGACGATGCATTGCTGGCGACAGACAGAGAAGATCTGGTCGAAATAGCCAGGGAATGTTTCGACGCGGAGGTTTCGCGGCGGGGGTTGGACGGGGGCGAGAGCGAGGACGAGGGCGATGCCGCAGAAGACGGTCACGGCCAGCCGTCGAACGACGTTGAGGAATTGGTGCTCGTCGCAACGTTCGGATTTCCGGAAGAAGCGAACATGGCGCGGGGATTACTCCAAAGCGCGTCGATCCCTTCGCAAATCAAGAACGAACTGGCCGCGATAGGCGGCTTCGAGGCCAGCCTGATGGTTCCCGCGTCGTTCGAGGAACAAGCCCTCGAGATTCTTGAATCGCAAATCTCCGACGAAGAGCTCGCCGCCCAGGCCGAAGCGGCTGCCCTGCTCGAAGACGAGTTCGAAGAAGAGCCGGAAGAAGATCCGGTGAACGAAGCCTGAGGCTCATGGCAGCGGCTCCTGATGAAGAAGCCGCTGCCGGTCGATCTGCTCCCCCTTGAACATCACGATCGAGATGGCTTCGGTGGCTTCGATGTTCTGTAGAGGATTGCCGTCCACGATGAGCATGGTGGCGTCTTTGCCTTTTTCGATGGAGCCGAAGCTTGCCGCGGCGCGCAACGCCTGAGCGGAGTTCAGGGTCGCGGCACGCAGGGCAACCTCCGGCGGGATACCCGCCTCAACCCATAACCGCAACTCGTGCTGCACGGTGGGGCCATGGACTATAAGGGAAGCGCCAGGGGCGCCCGCATCCGTTCCGGTAACAAGAGTGACACCCGCCCGATACGCGCGCAACAGGTTATCCCGCGCGATATTCAGGACGGTCAGATCCGGCGCGGAGCCCTTACGGGAAGCAATCGATTTTTCAATCGCGGCCAGTAGCGCCGGTGGAGCGGCCTGCTGGACGAGTGACCGGTTCAGCAAATCCGTTTTTCCGGCGGCTGCCTGCTCGGACGCCTCCGCTGCGCTGAGCATGGGGTCGTACGTGACTCCATGGCTGGCCATGACCGCGAAGTCTTTATCGGAAATGCGTTCCGCGAGGGCCCCCCGCCGGATGCCGTTGGCGTGAGCGCGCAGGGCGTCCGGCGCAATCAGGAAAAATTCGGCGCCCGATTTCTGTCCGCTGTTCACGGCCGTCTGCGCCCGCAGCGCGGGATCCAGCGGTTCGGCCACGCCCCTGACGGCAGTCACGCCGCAGTAAAGATACCGGGCGAGCGCACGCTCGATGCCGGACGAATCGCCGGATGCGGGCTCGCTGAGATTGACGTCCAGATCGATCAGGCCTGGCAGAATGGTTTTGCCCGCGGCCTCAACGGGTTCGGCATTCACTGTTTTCGGATCGGGGATGTTCCCGTCATATACCTCCGCGATCTTGCCCGCTTTAACGAGCACCGCGCCATTCCCGATCGTGCGGCCGTCGCCCACAAAGATCCGTGCATTGCGTATCAGGGCAGTGCGGGACCGGGCTAAATCGCGGGCCAGAACCTTCGTTTTGGCGACATTATCCTTCGCGTGAATCTGCCACGTTCCAAGCAACCCGAAGGGCAGCAGCACCGCGATCAGCCAGAGCTTCGCTGCCGGGCGCATCTTTTCTTCTTTTTCCCAGCGGAAGAGTTTCGTGCAGAGCAGCAGGCCGACCGCCGTGGTCAGGATCATGGCGCCCGCGGCCTCCCAATTCGCGAGAAGCGTTTCGTTGCGGAGCATGATGCCCTGCAAACCGGTCATGAGCCACGTGGCCGGAATGAACTGGGTGGCAACCAGCAGCCAGTTCGGAAAAACTGCCGTGGGGATGGTGGCCCCGCTGAGAAACAACATCGCCATATAGAGGATCTGTACCAGGATGTTGTTTTCCTGCATGGAATTCACTACCGAAGCCACGATCAATCCGATGCACCGGAACGCCACCACCCCCAGCATCACGAAGATCAGCAGCGCCGCGGGATGCCGGGGCATCGCCATGCCGTAGCGCCAGATCGCCAGCGCCAGGATCAGCAGGACGGACGGCATATACACCACAAGCCCGGTCACGCTGGAGGCAACCAGCAGCGGCAGCGGTGAGATGGGCGCGACTTTATACCGGCGCAGAATATTCATCTCGCGCTCCTGCGCCGCGCGAATGCCCGCGCCGAGAAGGCCGTTTCCGAGGATGCCGATGACAATCACCATGGAGACAACCTGCAGAATCACCCCGCCCTGCTCCGCGCGATAAATCTGGGCAAAGATGAAAAAGAACGCGAGCGGCATCAGGTAGTTGAAGAAGATGACGATCTTCTGACGGAACGCGAGCCGGATATCGATCCGGATGAGTGTGAGATACGCGTTCATTCGCGAAGCCTCTTTCCTGTCATTTCGATAAAGACGTCTTCGAGAGTGGGGCGCGCGAGGTGCACGTCTTCGAGTCCGATGCCCTGCCCGTCAACCCACTTCACGATTTCGACGAGAGTGCGCGCCGGTCTTGCGGAAGCCACCGTGAGCCGCAGGCCGTCATCGCTCAGGGTGGTTTGCGTGGCTTCGGGCCAGTCAGGCAGCGCGAGGCCGTTCAGAGACCGCCCGCAAACAATCTCAATGGTGGATTTGCCTGCGCTGCGGTCCTGCAATTCGCGGGGCGTCCCGATGGCGATGATCTTGCCCGCGTCCACGATGGCCACGCGATCGCACAGACGCTCTGCCTCCTGGATGTAGTGAGTGGTCAGGAGAATAGTGCGTTTTTCGTTGCGCAACTCTTCGAGCAGCGCGTGGATTTCGAGCCGCACCTGCGGGTCGAGGCCTGTGGTGGGCTCGTCAAGGAAGAGCAGCGACGGGTCGTTGATCAGGCCAAGCGCGATGGCAAGCCTCTGCTTTTGCCCGCCGGAAAGCGTGCAGTAAAAGGCCTCGCGCTTGTCTTCGAGTTGCAGGCGCTTGAGAAGGTCGTCCGGTTTGAGCATCCGGCTGTAGAGCGCGCCAAACAGCTGCAGGGCCTCGATCACCTTGAGCTTGTCGGGAAGATTGGTGGCCTGCAGGCAGACGCCGATACGGTCTTTGAGTTGGGTTTTCTGTTTATCGGGATCGTAATCGAGCACGCGCACGTGACCGCCGCTGCGCTGCCGGATGCCTTCGAGAATCTCGACGGTGGTGGTTTTACCCGCGCCGTTGGGGCCAAGGAGGCCGAAGACCTCGCCGGTTGCGACCTCGAAATCGATGCCGCGGACGGCTTCGAACGAACCGTAATTTTTGGTTAAGCCCGCCACGGCGATGGCTGGGGTTGAACTCATAAAAGGGCATCAGAAAGTGGTTTCATGGGCTTCGTGTTCGCTTTTTAGCGTAACGAAGAGACGGGCCGGAATGTTCCTTCTTCGGACGAATCGTCGATTTCATTGGGTAAACCGTCATTTTTCCTGAGGACTCGTCTTCTTGCCGAGGAATGAGTCATCCGCATTCCGCTCACCTTCATGACAGGCGTCTTCCCATTGCTCATAATCGGGTTCTTCCCGATGCGCCCGCACCATCCGGGCGGCAATCGTCCACGGCCTCGTATAGACCGACGGATCTTCAATGGTCGCCCGGTAATCCATCGTGTTGGCGTCCGTGAAAGTGAACCGCTCGACAATGTGTACCTTGTCGCTGGCGAAGTCTCCCTCGTTGTCCAGACGCGATTTCGAATTGGTATTCGTCACATCCACCACCAGCGTATTTCCCTCCCAGTGGCCGCGGGAGTCCGACATCCAGAGCTTCACCTCTTCCGGAATGTGTGGACGGCCATCGAGCGGAATAATGCGAAACGGATGATTCTGGTCGTACACGAACACAAAGTATCCGGGGTACTGGAGAACCTCATACCCGGACCAGAAGATCGACCGGATCGCGCCATCCGGCAGACAACGGGCCTGCGGATCGATGTATTCCTGCTTCGTCGGGCTGTCTATGTGGTCCTCGATATCTTTCTGTTTCGCCCGCGCCCAGGGCTGGTAAGGAATCTGCCCGTCTGCCGAATCCACAACCCTGCTTTGCTTTGTGGGAGGCTTTTTCCCCTGCCGTTCCAGCAGTTCCTCTCGCAGCCGCCCGCCGCCGCGGCGCGGATTGACCAGTGAGTAAGTGCCTCCCACCTCGGCTGCCCAGAATCCCTGAACATCCGGCTGACCGTCCGGCGTGCGCGCAAGCTGCGGCATCGCCGGCATGGCTGCCACGCATGTCAGGACCGCTATAAACCCGGCTCTCACGGCGTTACGGGTAATACTGCTCGTAATCGAATCCATAGCACTCATACTCCAGTAACTGAAAGTTAGCTTCCTTGCGCCGGTAGAGAATCATACTCATCTTCCACGGCCTGGTAAAGACTTTGGGGTCCTCGATCGTGACTTCATAGTTGAGGTGATCGGCATCGGCCAATGTGTAGCGCTCCACCACGTGGAGTTCGTCGCTGTGAAAATCTCCCGCCCGGTCGAACCAGCTCTGATCGTTGAAGTCCACCACGTCCACCACGAGCGTGTCGCCCTCCCAGTGGCCCCGTGAGTCGCCCAGCCACCAGTCGATATGCCCCTTCGGGTGTTGCGTCCCGTTGGTGTAGATGGAACGTACGCCGTGCGCATACTCGTAAAGAATCTTCACCTGACTGGCGCCTTGCAGAATCTGAAACGGAAGCGGAGTGTAATTGATGCGGGGCACGCCGGGAAGATCGCACTTCACGCGCGGATCCGCCGTCGCCCGATTCTCGAAATTCTCTTTCTTCTTCGCCAGTGCCCAGGGCTGATAAGGAATCCCTCCGCCTTCCACTACGCCCGTGCCGGCAGGCGCATCCTTCCTTGCCTGATGCGCCTGAACGTCCCAGTCGGCGGTATTCAACACCTGCCAGATGCCCGAGAGATCGGGCGGCCCGCCCGCGGCGACCGTCGCCGTGAGTATTGCAACTGCCACAGTGCGCCACACGGCTAATTTTCCGGCGTCCCCGGACCTGACGATCCGGTATAGAAATCGCGCCCGTCGGGCAGTTTGACGCTCTTGCCGTTGATGGTCGCGGTTCCGTTCTTTGCCCGATAGCCCTGAACCGTCACTTCCACCCCCACCGGGAAATCGGTCTTCCGCACGCCGCGCCGCAGCAGGGCGTTCGGGCCGCCGAATTCGACCGCCCAGTTCGTGACTTTCCCGCCCTCGCCTTTCACATCGATATAGATCCATCCGTGCGGATTCACCCAATCGAGCTTAGTCAGCGTGCCTTTCAGGGTGATCGGCTTATCCACATCGTATTCCGCCGAAAAGGAGTGGTGCGCCACTGCCGGCACCGACGCCAGAATCAAGCCCAGCAGCAGGCCGGGTAATCTTACTCTCATAAGTCTCTCCTGACTTCGCCACGCTTACTTCTTAGCCGTTGCGGGTGGGGGCGCCTGAATTTTGATAGCCAGCTTGCCGCCCGCCTCAGCATACGTGCCGGCGCCGATGGCGCCCGCCACGGTAAACCCGTTCTTCGCCAGGAGGTCGGCCGCGCGCCCGGCCCGGCCCGCATGATTGGAAACAGTCACGATGGTCCGGTCTCTGGGTATCCAGGCCAGGCTTTTCTCCAGGTCCTTTGCCTGAATACTCAAATACGCAGGGAACCCGCCGATCGTGCTGACCTCGTCCGGCCTCCGCACGTCGATGATGAGCAGGCTCTCCGGTTTGGCGGCGAGGTTGTCAAACTCCTCGACCGTGAGTACCTTTGCCTGGGATGGCTGGCGCCCCGCCTTCTTCCCGCCGCCCTCCTGCTGCCCGAATGCGGCGGCAGCCACCAGAATTGTCATAATAATCAGCCTTTTCATTTACTCTCTCCTTTTCGTTCTTCAATTCGTTAAAAAATGAATTTCAATCCGACCTGGTTATCCCGCGGAGTGCCCGCGGAAGAAATCTGGCCGAAGGATGGGTTGCCCACCTGTGTGTTCGGCGCGCGAAGGGCGGGCGTATTCGTGGCGTTGAACGATTCCAGACGAAGCTGCCCCGTTACCCGCTCCGTAATCCGAAAGGACTTATGTGCCCCGATGTCAAGATTCACCAGACCCGGGCCGCGCAGTATGTTCCGCCCTGCGTTGCCGTAGGTATACTTCCCGTTTGCCACGAACGCCGCCGTGTTAAACCACTCCTGCACCGTGGGGTTGGCCAGTTGCCAGTTGCCAACCACGTTGGGCCTGTCCGATGGGTCGCCGTTGTTCGAGGGTTCTCCGTTAACCGTAAGGTTGAGCGGCATACCCGTGTTAACGGTCACGATGGGGCCTGCGCTCCATCCGCCGAATAAACCGTTCATCGTCCGGTTCCAGCCGGAGCCCCATGTCCGGCCCTTGCCAAAAGGTAAGTCATACACGGCGCTGCCAACAAAGTGCTGTGTCATATCCTGACTGGAAATCGCGCGGTCGGCGCTTGCATCCAGATAGTTCTGAACGTTAGCCGTATCTCCCAGCGCCATGGTCTTCGAATAGGCATAGGATCCGATGAATGTCAGGCCTTTCGAGTAACGCTTTTCCAGCTTGACCTGAAGAGCGTTATAGTCGCTCCAGCCATCCTTCTGTATCCGGATCACATCGGCCAGCGTGATCGAATAAGGCGTCCCGGGGACTGCCGTGCTGGTATACAACCGGTTCGCGTTCGGAGTACCCGGCTCCGGCGGCGCGGGGTTCCCGTCGATCTGCCGCCACATATGATCCAGCTTGTTGCCGTAGTAACCGGCTTCGAGCAGAATGCCGCCGGGCAGTTCCCTCTGAATATCCAGGTTCCACTCCTGCGCCATGGGAGTGCTGTTCCCCCGGTCGTAGGAAATCAGCTCTACATTCTGAGCATTCGCCACCGACAGGGCGCTCGATGCGAATCCCTCGCTCAATAGAAGCGTTGGCGCTTTCGTCTTGTCCGCCGTCAGGCTGATCCTCACATTGTTGGGCGGGTTGACCTCCAGGGATTGCATTCCGCCCTCCGTGATCAAGTTCGAATAGAAGATCCCGTAACCCCCCCGCACCACCGTCTTGTTATCCGGAAGCGCGTATGCAAACCCGAAGCGGGGCGCAAACTGCTTATGGTCCACGCCTTGCAGCGCGCGGTCCGCCACGCTGCTTCCCTGAGACCCGGCCAGCACCAGCTCCGGATGCCCCGGGTTGCTGTCCAGATCGAAGTTTGCAATCGTGTTGTTCTTTTGCACGGCGGG
>Ga0207933_1000602_pt1 | contig 33808 bp, 28 predicted proteins | sample NGESurdeep092012_4_FD_184488 | JGI IMG/M metagenome (GOLD analysis project Ga0207933, IMG submission 184488) | Arctic peat soil microbial communities from Barrow, Alaska - NGEE Surface sample F53-3 deep-092012 (SPAdes) | ecosystem: Environmental > Terrestrial > Soil > Wetlands > Peat ... | reverse complement strand
TCGGCTACGCCTCCGCTTCATTCCGTCCACCAGCCTGTATCCAAAAATCAATTAAAAAGTCTACTTTAGATATGTACTAAAAAGGGGAAGCCTACACAGAGTTGGTTGTGAAAAATTTAATTTTTTATAAAAATATTTTCAATTCTTCATGACTGCTCCTGCATTCAGCATTTCGTTTAAACCTCAAAAGCAGTAAACCAACTTATAATGCTGATTTGTATTTTCTTACTTTAAGCAATAACACCTTTGCATTCTAGTCTGATGAATTAAAAATATTTTTAAAAATGTTTAGGAGATAAGAAGCCATGATTCAGATAAATGATAAAATGAACGTAAAAAATACCTTAGTCATCTTCTTCTGGTAATTTCTTATAAATATAAAAATCAACTAAGTCCCCTTTGAAAAAAAGTAAAACACTATGGAAATCATAAGTTAAGTCAGACGAAGCATTCGCATTTGCTTCCTCTACAGTTTGGGCATCTTCGTCTGTTGATACGTCTGAGTCTATTGTTAACATTGAACTTGATTTAATGCTTGTAGACTTAAAAATAAAGCACCCTTTATTGCTTCTAGATTTTATGTCAAGTAGTTTATTTAATTCATAAAATTGCTGAGGCGAAACTGAAATTTCAGCAAAGCTTTCATGTTTTGTAAATCTTCCGTAAACCTTTAAAACATAATTGCTGTCTCGTTTGGTTATGTCGATAATGTGACCAGTAAAGGATATTGGTTTATTATACTTTTCGACAGTCTCTTGAATTTGATACGTAAATTTGATAGTGCTGTCTTTGTTTTCAATTGCATTAAATTTTTTAGAAATAGAAAAAGCTTCCTTTTGATTTAAAGTGTCTAATTGTTCTTGTTTATCCAATCTTACGTCGAGCTTACTTTTTTCGGGCACCTTTTCCTTACTATTACATGAAGCAAGAAATATTAAAGTCAAATAAATTAATGGTTTATATCTTTTCATGGTGAAATATTTAGCTGTGTAACATCGCTAAAAGCTAAAACGCAAATTTATGTTATAAGCCGAGACGATTTTATTGTTTTAAAAATAAGAAATTCCCCCTATTAATAATGGAACCTTAAACCTCAAACCCAGTAAACCAACTTATAATCCCGATTTCTATTTTTCTGCATTCAACATTAAACATTAATCACAACAATCGCCATAGAACCCCTTTTCAAAAAAATTTACCTAAAAATATAAAATAAGAATTCAACCTATTTGTTCTTTTACTGCCACAATTACAATAACAGCTTTCAGCTTATTTTCCAAAACACTCATGGTTTACTTTCTAAATTTTTCTTAATATATATTCTTCATTTATTTTAAAGGAATAAACTAATTTTATTGGCTTAAAATAAAAAATTTTGAATAAACTTTTTACAACCTTGCTGGTTCTTATACCGGCTTTTTCTTTTAGCCAGGTTACTGATCGCATCAAACTAAACCAGGAAGGTTTTTATCCTAACGCGCCGAAAGTGGCGGTGGTAACAGGTGAGGTTGCCGATGGCCCGTTCTATATTACTTCTACCAATTTAAGGGACACCGTTTTTACGGGAACGTTAAGCGCTCAAAAACAATCCGCCAATTCTTCGACGGTAACAAGGATTGCGGATTTTTCACCCGTTGTAAAGAAAGGAAGCTTTGTGGTTTGTGTGCCGGGCGCAGGCAATTCTTATGTTTTCAGCATCAGCAATAATGTGAACAGGAACGAGGCAATAGCTGTATTGAAAGGGTTTTACTACCAGCGCGCTTCTATGCCCTTGTTGGAAAAATATGCAGGAAGGTGGCACCGTTCTGCCGGCCATCCTGATACAAAAGTTTACGTTCATCCTTCCGCAGCTTCCGATGCGCGCCCTGCGGGCACAGTTATTTCAACACCCGGCGGCTGGTACGATGCGGGCGATTACAATAAATACATTGTGAATTCAGGAATAACGATGGGCACTTTATTATCAGCTTATGAAGATTTTCCGGCTTACTATAAAAATTTAAAAACCAATATTCCTGAAAGCGGAGATAATGTTCCTGACATTTTAAATGAAGCAATCTATAACCTTCGCTGGATGCTGAGCATGCAGGACCCGAATGATGGCGGCGTTTATAACAAATGCACCAACGCCGTTTTTGATGGAATGGTAATGCCGGGCGTTACACAGGCAAAAAGGTATGTAGTGCAAAAAGGCACGGCGGCTACTTTGGATTTTGCAGCCGTAACGGCGCAGGCAAGCCGCATCCTCGCTAAATTTAAAAAAGAATTGCCGGGGCTGTCTGACAGTTGCCTTACCGCTTCTAAAAAGGCGTGGGCGTGGGCTTTACAAAATCCCAACCTTGCTTACAACCAGGGGGAAATCAATAAAAAGTTTGACCCTAAAATTTTCACCGGCGGTTATGGTGACTATCATTTTGGGGACGAATGGCTTTGGGGCGCTGCCGAACTTTTTATCACCACCAGGGATAAAAAATATTATGATACGGTATCAACTCATTTGAAGGATAAAGTGGCACTTCCCAACTGGGGCAATGTGGGCATGCTGGCGTATTATTCTTTTCTGCGTTTCAGAAATCAATTGCCATCTTTTACTTCGGCAACCATCACTGCAATGAAAGAAAAAGTTTTAGGCATTGCCAATGATTACATTCAGCATGTGGATGCCAATGCATTTAAAACGGTGATGGGGGAAAATAAACAGGATTTTGAGTGGGGAAGCAACAGTACCGCCGCCAACGAGGGAATTTTATTGGTCAATGCTTACCTGCTTACGCATGATAAAAAATATGTGGATTATGCCTTATCCAACCTGGATTATTTATTAGGAAGAAATGCGACGGGGTATTGTTTTGTTACCGGCATAGGAAGCAAATCCACCATGAACCCGCACCACCGCCAATCTGTTGCAGATGGGGTTACCGATCCTGTGCCCGGATTGATGGCTGGCGGCCCCAATCCCGGTATGCAGGACCATAGCCATTATGATTTTACAGAACCTGAAACGGCTTACACAGATGTTTCTGGCGCATATGCATCTAATGAAATTGCCATCAACTGGAACGCGCCGATGGTGTATTTATCCAATGCGGTGGAAGCGTTGCAAAGGGAGGTAGGTTATTCTTTTTAGCGAATGGCTGTTGGATGTTAGCTATTAGCTATTAGCTGTTAGCTGTTAGCTGTTGGCTATTAGCTTCCAGCATTTTGCCTTTTGCCTTTGCCTCTTGCCCTTTGCCTCTTGCCTATTGCCTATTGCCTTCAACCACTTCCAAAAACCTGCCTAAATCTTCCTCGTTATTATAAAAATGAAAAGAAACCCTTAACCCCGCTCCTCTCTTAGAACTGAGGGTGCCAGCGGCGTTGAGCTGATCAATTGTTTTTGTGCCGAGTGGTAAATTAATGATGGTAGATTGTTCACTTCTTTGATACATCCAATCCGGAATTAATCCCATGGAGTGAAAAGCTTTGCGGGCGGATTGGCAAAGCTCGTGGTTGGTTTTTTCGATATAATCCATACCCAATGATTGCAGGTAATTCAGCCCCTGGTGTAAAGTACCAAAGCTGAGGGTATCCAAATGGCCGGGCTCAAAATACAAGGATAAATGATTTTTGTTGCCTCCATGCCATACCGGTTTTTCCTGGCTCTTCCTGCCCCTGTAAAGAGTTTCATTCATTTGATCCGACAAAAAAACATAGCCGTTGCCATAGCCGCCCAATAACCACTTATAACCACTGCCCATAAGGGCGTCCAGCCCGGAGGATGAAAAATTAAAAACAGCAGTGCCGGTAAACTGGGTACCGTCGGCAATTAAAAGCAGGTTAGGGTATTCCGCTTTTAATTTTTTGATAAAAGCCCCATTCATTCTTAAGCCACTGATATATTGCACCATGCTGAAAGCAAAAACCGTGGGCTTGAAATCTTCAATAGCCACAAGAATATGTTCTTCCATTTTTTCATCAATGGCAACTTCAAAATGTTCAAAACCCATATTGGTTACCGGGGAAATTATGGAAGGGTAATCTTCTTTAAGCAATAAAAAACGGTTACCCTTATCCAATCCATTTAATAGAATAGTAAAGCCAATAGAAAAATTGGGTACCAAAAAAGTATTTTCTTCCTTCGCCCCAAAGAGGGATGAAATGTTGCTTCTAAGCTGATCGGTGAGGCCCAGGTTCTCCTGCCTGAAGTTGCTTCCACCTTCAACAAATTCTTTATCATGGTTGGCCCTCCATGCAGCAATATCAAGGCTTAGCAGCCCGGAGTAAGCTGTGTTGAGGTAAGTATATTTTTTTAAAACGGGAAAAACAGATGAGAAATCCATAAACAAAACTAAAGAAATATTTGCCACGGATTACACTGATTTCCACGGATTGTTGAGCGCGCCACTCTATCAGCTTTTACCGACAGAAATAGTTACAAACTCAGCAAAGCAGCACTTTTTTATTTTAAATATTCTAAGAAGAGATAGAAAGGATAGTGGGAGATAATTTTATCTCTTTGATGTATTCATAAACAATTTCTTCTATTTGGTTAAAGTCCGTGTATTTAATAATTAGCAATTGAAGTTTATTTTTCTCGCAATAATCCTTTTTTATACTATCATTTTTCTTTATTAATTCCAAATCAGGTTTCCTATCACCCTTTGAACCAAAATTAATTGGTGTGTAGTGTTGTTCCCCATTGTACTCAATTAGAGCCATCTTTCCATTATTGAAGATTGCAAAATCAAATGATAAGGGGTAAGTATTTCGACAATCAGCGAAAGAAAATTGAGACTCATATTTAATTTTAAATTGTTTTAGATATTTCTCTATTCGAAATTCCCCCCTAGAATTTCTGCAATTTTTACAACCATGTCCCTGCAAATGAGAAGAAGGTAACTGTAAAAAGCGACCATGATAAGGACATATAATTTCAATTTTTGTCGAAGAATTGATATAAACTGAATTTGCATAAGAGTATAATTGATCATGGATCAAGTTTGCTTTTTCGATAAAAACCTCAGTATTTAATTTATAACTCCCTCCACAATAGGGGCAGCCGCTTCTAAGATGATTTTTTGGCTTTTGTTCATAAGGTCCATGAATGGGACAGATAATAATAACGCTTTTTGATATGGATGAAAATTTTACTTTAGAATAATCATACTTTTCTCCGTGCTTTTCTTTTGCTTTTTGTAAAAAATATTCCTTTGTCATTTTTGGTCTCAAAAGGCAATTAGGACAGCCACTACCTAATAAATGTGACGCGGGACTTTGCTTAAATTCTCCATGGGTTTTACAAATAATAATCACTTTGTTATGAGTAGATTCATAAACCGTTATAGAGTAGTCATATTTGTTGTTATGTTTGATGTTTGCTCTTTTAACAAATTCAATATTCGAAAGCTTATTTGTACCATAACAAATAGGGCAACCGCTTCCTCTTAGATGAGAATTTGGTTCTTGAAAAAATTCTCCGTGCCCTTTAACTTTGCATGAAATAATAACTTTAGTGTGGGTATTAACGTATTCAACTTTATCGTAAGAATATTTATCACCGTGTTTTTTTATTGCGGCTTTAATAAATTGATCTCTGCTTTTCCTTGAACTTTTATGATTCTTTATCGTTCCACATTTGGGGCAACCGGTGCCTTGAAGATGTGAGTTCGCCTGCTGCTCAAATTCGCCATGTATTGAACAACTGATAATAACTTTTTGATTACTTCTTGAATAAATAGTTTTGTCGTATTTGTATTTATCCCTATGAATAATTTTTGCTTTTTCAATAAATTCTTCTGTTGTCATCGATTTCAAATCCCGAGAGCAACTTGGACATCCTTGAGGTGATTTATTTTTTAGATGCATGAATGGGGATACAAAAAAAGAGCCATGTCCTGGAGTATTGCAAATTAGTTCAACTTTGCTCCTAAAACTTTTATAAATGACTTTATCATAACTATATTTGAATCCATGTATCTTTTGAGATTTTGTAATAAACGTATTTGTATCAATCACCTTTCCGTTGCATTTAGGACATTTTTCTTTTCTTAAAACATGGGCAATAGGTGTCTTAGCAAAATCCCCATGCACAGGGCATGTTATTAGGAGTTCTTCCTTATTTCCTTTATATATTGCCTTGTCATAAGTATATAATTCTCCATGCACTTTTCTTGCTTCAATTATAAAACTTTCCGTAGTCTTTTTTCCAACGCCCGAACAATAGGGGCAACCATATTTCGACTTTAAATGCAAAAAAGGAATTTGAAAGAAAATACCATGTTCTGGACAGGTAATTTCAACCGGTTCTCGAGAATGAATAAAATCGACATTATCATAATTGAATTTACCATTAAATTTCTTAGAAGCTTTTTCTTTAAACTCAACTATTGTCATCCTTTTGGGCATAGAACCTACTTTTTGATTTAGTTATACAATAATCAGTAAACAAACTTATAATCCCGATTCTTATTTTCCTACATTCAGCATTTACAATTCACAATTCACAATTAAACCTCACATCTCCGCCAAATATTTATGCACAAAGCTTATCGCCATAGAACCCTCTCCCACTGCGGAGGCTACGCGGTTCATGGCGCCGGCGCGTACATCGCCTGCGGCAAAGATGCCGGCACAGCTTGTTTCTAATAAATAAGGGTCGCGCTCCAGCTTCCATATTTTTTTGAAATCATCATAATGCTGCAAGTCGCGGCCGGTTTCAATAAAGCCTTTATCATTCTTTATTATTTCATCGTCCAGCCATTCGGTAAAAGGTTTGGCGCCAATGAAAATATATAAAGCAGCGGCATCTTCCGTGTACACTTCACCGGTAGCGATATTTTTAATAACCAATTGCTCTAAGCGGTCGCCGCCTTTGGCTTCCAAAACTTCGCGGCATACACACACGGTGATGTTTTCAACACCCTGTACCTGGTCAATTAAATAAGACGACATGGTGTAGGATAAACTGTCTTTGCGGATCAATATATTTACCTTCTTTGCAAATTTAGAAAGGTACATCGCGGCCTGCCCGGCAGAATTTCCGCCACCTACAATAAACACATTTTTAACTTTGCAAGCGGATGCTTCTGTATTGGCCGCGCCATAATAAATGCCGGCGCCTTTGAACTGCGCAATGCCCGGCGTGGTCAACTGGCGGTAATCAACGCCGGTGGTAATTACAATGGCTTTGGCCATAATCACTTTATCATCAGCCAAAATAATTTTCTTATAATTATCCTGCACTTCAATGGCTTTTACTGATTGCGGCGTGAGAAAATCAGTTCCGAACCTTGCTGATTGCGTCATAGCCCTGCGCGTCAAATCTGCACCGCTTAAACCCGATGGAAAGCCCAAATAATTTTCAATGCGTGAGCTGGTGCCCGCCTGCCCGCCGGGGGCTTTTCTTTCTATCAATAATGTTTTCAACCCTTCTGAAGCGCCATACACAGAAGCCGCCAAACCGGCTGGGCCAGCGCCTATGATCACGACATCATATACTTCATTTTTTACTTCAGGGTTTAAACCAATTCGCTTTGCTACGTCAATGATATGCGGGTTTAACAACATCGTTCCATCTTCAAAAAAGACAACCGGCAAATCTTTGGTGGCCACTTTATTTAATTCCAATAATTGTTTACCATCTTCGTCCGTTGCCTCCAACCATTGATAAGGAATTAAGTTGCCTGATAAAAATTCTTTTATCTCGTGGCTCTTGGGTGAAAATTGATAACCCACTAATTTGATACCTTTAAAATCCGGGTGAAAATTGTTTTGCCAGTCATCCAGTAAATCACTGATGACGGGATATAATTTTTCTTCCGGCGGGTCCCAGGGTTTGGTTAAATAATAATCGAGCCTTACATGGTTAATCGCTTTGATGGCGGCGTCTGTATCAGAATAAGCGGTGAGCAATACTTTCTTCGCATCATCATAAAAATCCATGGCTTTTTCTAAAAAATCAACGCCTTCCATTTCGGGCATGCGCTGGTCGGAGATGAACATGGCCACTGACTCGCCTTTATTTTTTAATTCGAGCAAACTATCCAATGCTTCTTTGGCCGAGCTGGTGCTGAGGATGCGGTAATCCTGGCGGTATTTATTTTTTAAATCGCGCGTTAAGGCGCGGAGCACCTGCACATCATCGTCGATTACAAATATGATTGATTGGTTCATAATAATTTTTTTTGTTTGCCACGGATTACACGGATTTTCACGGATAAATCTGGCACTTCGCTTCGCCACTAATTTCACGAATTAACACGATTTTTTTCACCACAAAGGCACTAAGGGCACTAAGGATTTTTTCTGCGAAAAAATCAAGAAAACGAAGTTTTCCTTTGTGCTCTTTGTGTCCTTCGTGGTTAAATTGCTTTTGTTGTTGACGCATCATGCGCATTGTTCCTTAAATGCTTATTCAAATCTTCGATCTCTTTCTTTGTCACATGGGAAGGCAAATTTCAAATTCAGTTGCGCCTGGTTCTGATTTTACTTTTACTTCGCCATTGTGTTGTAACATTATTCTACTCACCACATCAAGGCCAAGGCCCGAGCCTTTCCCCATTTCTTTGGTGGTAAAAAACGGGGCAAATATATTTTGTTTTATGTCATCCGGAATGCCGGGGCCATCATCTTTGATAGTTACTTTTAAAAACTTGTCATCATGGCTGGTAGTTATGGTTAGGTTGCCTTTGCCATTCACTTCCATTGCATCAATAGCGTTATCAATAATGTTGGTCCACACCTGGTTCATTTCGCCCGGAAAAATTTTTATTTGCGGAATCGAATTATCATAATTTTCAATGACGTTGATGTTCCCTTTTTTCAATTTATAATTAAGCATCGTCAAAGTATTTCGAATGCCGGAATGAATATCTGTTAATTGCCTATCTGTATTCTTATCCATAAAAGTAAAATTCTTCACCGCGCCAACCAGTGCTGAAATCCGTTCTGAAGAAGCGCGGATATCCTCGGCCATTTTATTAGTAACTAAATAATTGCTCACCCATTCTAGCAATACAGGTAAATGTGCCACTGTAGAGCAAGCTTTAAACACATCCAGTTCGGCAGTGGTAAAACCGCGTTCTACCAATCCTTCGGGGTCGGTATCTTTCAAATCATTATCATACAACCAGTCCGTCAGTTCATCTTCGAGGCCGGCTTTTTGCATCATGGATAAAACAGGAGGCTCGGTTCCAATTTTCCGAATAATCAGGCTGTTGATCTTTTCTACTTTCTCGGGTTCAATCCTTAAATTGGCAACCTCTTTAAACAGATGCGGCAATTGCCCTACCTGCGTTTGTAACAAAGCAGCAGCGCGGGATATAGCCGCAGCAGGATTGTTGAGTTCGTGTGCAAGCCCCGCGGACAATTTTCCCAGCGCAAACATTTTTTCATTCTGTTGTTGAATGGAAGTGAATTCGCGAACGCGGCTCAGCATCATGTGCACCATTGCTTCTATTAATTCGAAATGGGTTCCAAAACCTTCTTTTAGTTTTTCTTTTGAACATTTGAACACCCACGATTTTTTCAGCGCTTCGCAAAATGCCGGTGTAATGGTGGCCCTGGAATAAGGAAGGTAACCCGAAAACTGCCCGGGATCGAGTATTCGTAATTCCTTTTGATTGCCGGATTGTACAGAGCAAATTCTCATTTTTCCATCCAATAAAATAAAACAGATAGTGACCGGTTCACCCACATTAAATAAAATTTCATCCTTTTCTAATTCTACTGTTTCTCCCTGGCTGATCAGCCATTCTAATTGATCGTCCGGAACGTTTTTAAATTCCTTTACAATTTTCAAATCTTCAATCGTAAGTTCTCTCATGGAATAAAAGTAATTTTTTTAAGAAAGTTATGAATTACCAGGAATAAAATATCGTGGGAATATTGGTTAGGTAAAAAACTTCGGCCTACTTCAAAACCCTTTTATCAACTCCTTCCTTAGTAATTTTTACCGGCAAAATATTTCCGTTTTTATCAAAATACATTCTGTCTATACAAACCTCGCGGTGGTTGCCATCCGTTTCTGTTAACGGGCGGCGGTGGTAAATAATATACCAGTCATCCGTACCCGGAATATTGATAACAGAATGGTGGCCGGCACCTGTAGCCACTTTAGGATCTTGCTGTAATATTTTTCCGACTCTTTTAAATGGCCCAAAAGGAGAATCGCCAATCGCATACGCTACACTGTAATCCGGGCCAGTCCAGTCCCCTTCTGACCACATGAAATAATATTTTTTATTTCGCACAAACATAAATGAGCCTTCCACATAATCATCCGGGGTAATAGATTTAAATAAAGTTCCATCAGGGAAAGGAACGAAGCCGGTGAAATCAGCATTCAGCTTTCCTATATTACAATGCTTCCATCCGCCATAAATAAGATAGTATTGCCCATCTGTATCTTTAAATACATCCGGGTCAATCGGCTGCGCATGATTGTAAAATTTATTGATCAAAGGCTTGCCGAGGTAATCAACAAAAGGGCCGCCCGGTTTATCAGAAACCGCAATTCCCATTCCGCCCGGCTGCTGGCCATTTTGTATATCGTTGGCCCCGAAAAATAAATAATACTTGCCATCCTTTTCTGTGATAGAAGGCGCCCACACCGCATAGGCAGCCCATTTCACGTTTTTAATATCAAGAATGTGCGGATGTTTTTGCCAATGAATTAAATCTTTTGAAGAGAAGGCATCTAAAAAAGTTTGCTTTTTGTAGGATGCGTTGATTGTATTTTTTTGAATTTCTTTTTGATATTCTGAAAGAGGGGTTCTTCCGGATGGAACATTTTTATAATCGTCAGAGTAAGTTGGGTAAACCCAATAAGTATGGTTATAAATATGCGCTTCGGGATCGGCATACCAACCAGGAAATATTGGGTTGCCGGATTTTTCAACAGTTGTCTTTTTTTGTGCAAATACATTGACAGAAATAAAAAATAAAAATGCCGCAATGGTGATTTTTAAAGAGCGCATAATTTTTAAATAATTTTTATTAATTGCAATTTACAGAAAGATAAATACTGAAATAAAAATCCCGCTTATTTGTTTGTTTACTGTGAAAACAATTTATTCATCACCCGAAAAGTTTAGTAACAAATAAGCTCAGGCCTGGAAGCCAGCACCAGTTTGATAAATTTAATAAAATCCGCGGCCTGACGCCAGGCGTACCGGCCGCTTCAAACTAAATTTTAAAATAAAAATTCTGCTTATTTGTTCGTTTACTGCAAAAATTTATTCGCCACTCCCCTTGTCACCCACAAATAAATTCTCTTTATTTTTAAAGAGCACATTAAAAGTTGTAAGCGTTCCGTAAATGCGGGTAATGTATTGTTGAAGGTTTACTTTGTCCTCATCGCTTAAAATTTTATGGGCATTTATTTGTTGTTCCATTACCCTAAGCCTATCGCGAAGCATTACGATTTTATGAAAGAAAATATCTATTGGTATTTCTTTTGCTTTTTGAGATTTATCGGCAGGCTGCAACAACATCACTCCTCCTTTCCAGCGGTCGCCGAGCGGAACTATTTCTGAAACATCGCCCCATAACCTTAAAATCTTCAACAAGGATTTTTCTACATCGCTGGTGGTTTCTAATTCAACGGCCACATTTTCAGGAATAATTTCTTCAAGTTTATCATCATTTTTATCAATTTCCTTAATGCCATAACTGATAAATGAAATGAGGTAAGTAGCGAGGCGGACGCCAACGATTACGCCGGGGCCATAGTTGGGATGTTGAAGCCTGGTGCCGATTCCGAGAGTTAATTGATCCATAATAATGATTGAAGATTTATAAAATAAAGGTTGAAATTAAAATTAAATCCGGTAAGGAAATGTGAGTAGTTCTAAAATGTCTTTTGAATGGAAATTACTTATAAAATTTTAATATCTTTTTCCTGCAGGTATTTTGAAATGGCAGCATACGCTTCGCTGCGGGCTTTATCCCTTTGTGTTATCCGTTCGCACCAAAAATAAATTTTTAATTGTGTTGATTGCGAAGTAACTGTATTGATTAAAATTTGTGGTTCTTTTCCTTTTACCGACTCTTTCAGCGATTTAATAATTCCTGTAATGTCTTCACTGATGTCATTTGAAATTTTATCAATCGTAAAAGCAAGTTCAACCCTGATATAGTTTTCATTCAAACTCCAGTTTACAAAATTGTTGGAAAGAATGGCACCGTTCGGGATAATTACCTCCGCACCTTCTGCCGTTAACAAAGTGCTTGAACGCATGCTTATCTGCCTTACGCGGCCTTTTTTATCACCAATTTCTACCGTATCGCCGATATGAAGCGTTTGGTCAAAAATTAAAATAATCCCTGAAACAAAATTGTTGACAATACTTTGCAAACCAAGGCCAATACCTACACTCAGCGCACCGAGAATAACAGTGATTTTATCAATTGGCAGCCCCGAAGCAGCAACCGCCAATAAAAAACCTCCAACTATAAGCACTAATTTCAGGATCATCAGGCGGGACCGCTGCTCTTTATTATCAAAGATGGCTTCATCACCAATGTTACCAAAAAAGTAACCAATATATTTCTGGAGTAAATGAGCCACATATAATATAACAATAAATAAAATAATCCCTCCATAGGTAAAAGTAAAACTTCCTAAGGGGCGCGGTTTAGAAAGCACCGAAGAAATGTTAGCCGAAATATAATTGTAAATATTAAGGTTGGTTGCAAATACGATCAGCCAGATAATTATTGAAAAAAAGATGACGAAAAGACGAAGGCCCCTGGAAATTTCTGCATGGTCAAAGCCGGTATTATAGTCTTTTCGTACCCGGCTGCTTTGGATCTGAAGAAGGAATGCTTCCGTAACACATTCAATGAAAACCAATAATCCAGCGGTTTGTACCAGCGCATAATAACCGGTAGAGCCCAGGATCTGGGAAAGCGTTACCCTTCCGAATATGTTACAAATTACTGCCAGCAAATTAAAAACCATATAAAGAGAAACAGTAAAAACCAGGAATGGATGCTGCTTGTATTGTTTCCTGAAATTAGTTAATAAATAAAGGCCCAATAAAACCGAAAGGCCGTTTAACACAAGAATAAGGCAGCGGTTTAAATATTCAGGAAGATGCAGGTACCTCGTAAAAGATTGTACTAAAAACAGGAAGATAAAAATGAGCCACACAAAGAATAATTTTCTATCCAACCGCCTCTTAAAGGAAAAAGTGAGTGCAATCATTAATAAAAATTCAATGGTAGCGATGTAAATAAAAGGCGCGTCCAAATCGAACAACGGCGCGATGTTCAGCATAAAAATCAGGGAAGCAAAAACCGGCGCAGGCTTTAAGTAACGGAAGTTGAAAGTTTGCAGTGTGTCCTTTTTGCCCAACTTTTTAAGGCTTTTATAATTATAAAATATCCAAGCGAAAAATAAAAACCCGCAAACCAATATCAGCAACCATGTATTATTGGTATTTGAAAAATAATACCGCGTTATTTTTCTTTCCGAATGAATAGACCTTTTGAATTCCGAAGAAAAAATGTGCTTTCTTTCTTCACTTTTAAATTGCCAAATATAGGGGCTTTCTTTACCAAATACTCTCGAACCGGTAGAAGCCATCAGGCTCGCCGTTTGCAATTGCATTTCGTTGGTGTTAATTAAAATATCCGAAGTTTTGGCCTGCGTGTTACTTATTAAAAGATGAACATATTTCATAAGGCTGTCCGCTCTTTTTATTTTAGCCCGCAATTGCATAAGTTGTGGCCTGAATGAATCGCGCAACGCGGAATCCCTTACAATCTGCCTGATAAGAGTATCCTTTCTCAAATCAACTATTTCACCTTTTATTTCTTTGAAAATGCTATCATAATTATTTAATTGTGCCGCATAATCTTTGGAATTATCATTAACCTGGTTTAAAATAATGGAAAACATTTGCAGGTTGCGGATGTTCAGCGTTCCGTAACCACTGTTGATTCTTTCCCTGATAATGGAAATTGTAGAATCATCCTCATTCAAATCATCAGAGATTTCTAAAATAGTTGGAATAGGCTGGGAAAGTACCGGCGTTTTATTAAGTACCTGGAAAACCTTTTCGATACTTAGTAAATAATCATTTCTTGTAATAGTATCGTTGGTAGCAAAAATTGAGGGCTCCCTTGGTTGTGGTGGCGCTGGTAAGCTATCTTTTTTCTGTGCTAAAAGGAAATATCCTGATAATAAGAATACAACAAAAAAAAGGGTTTTCTTCATAAATTATAAATAAGTAAAACTAATAAGAAAGAATGAATTGTAAATCCTTTAGCTGGCATATTAAAGAAATGATTTTAGGCGTTATAAGAATAAGAATGTTAATTATTTATTGGTTTACTGCAAAAAGCAAACCCTTTTTTAAAAATTACGATTATAAAGTTCATCTTTTTGTATTGTACTAAATGAAGAAGCATCATGTTCTGGTAATAAAATTGTAAAATTTAAATCTATTATTTTATTTATTCATTACTTTGTTTAACGAAAACCTGAAAACTATTTCAATGAAAAAAATAACTTTTAAAAATCTATTCGCAGTTGTATTAATTATAACTCTGGGTTCGTTTATTTCTTCCTGCAAAAAAAATCCCGCAAATGGCAGTGGCAGCCCACAACCCGTTGATTCTACCCATAAACAATTATCAGATGCCGATTCTTTAACATACTTTATGTACAGAACCATGCAGGTTAGTTTTGTAGATGGAGGAAGGGATTCTTCATACGACCTTCCATCTTATTACTGGTATACAAGTATCCCTAAATTAGACCCGTTTAGTTCAGCATATGATTCAGCAGCGGTACTATTGGCAAAGATGAAAACGTATGCTATCAACCCTACTACCGGAAACCCTTTTGACAGATACAGCTTTTTGGACCAGGGCGAAGTGGCCGGGGAAATAGTACAGGGCGTGGCAGGCGATATAGGTATGCAGGTAGCGTACGCCGGTGATGGAACTGCACAAAACACTCAATTGTTTGTTTTATTTATTGATAAAAATTCACCTGCCGGCCAGGCCGGTGCAGCACGTGGTGATCAAATAACAGCTGTGAATGGAACGCAGGTTAGTTATGATGGCAGCAACGGAACAAATGTTAATGGAGTAATTAACGCGGTTTATAATGATGCATCAGCTTCATTTACTTTCAAAAGGCCTAATGGCTCTTCTTTTACCGCCACTTTAAATAAAACCGTTTATAATATTAACCCCGTACAATTTGATTCTGTTTTTACAATAGGCGCAGAAAAAGTAGGGTATTTTGTTTTTAATTCTTTTGCTTCAGTTGATAATGGAAATGGGGCCACTGTTACCAAGCAGGAATTATTAAGAGTTTTCAACGAATTCCAATCAGCGGGAATTTCTGACCTTATAGTTGACCTCAGGTACAATGGAGGCGGCGACGTGCAAACTGCGGAATTTATGGATAGCCTTATCGCTCCTTCTTCTGTGGCCGGCAAATTGATGTATAGTTATTTATACAATGATAAATTAACTGCAATGGCCAGCCAGATAGGCCTGCAAACTAATGTATTGTGGGGCGGAGGCGGAAGTTTGAATCTAGACCATGTATTTTTTATAGGAAGCTCACATACTGCTTCTGCAAGTGAATTAACTATTAACAACCTGAAACCTTATATGGATGTAAAACTTGTGGGCGATACAACTTATGGAAAGCCTGTTGGTTTCTTTACTTTTCACCTTACTGATTTCCCAAATGGTGGTACAACAGAAAAATTCCTTGCTGACCTTTATGCAATTAATTTTGAAACACGAAATGCCAATAACCAGGGTGGCTATTTTACTGGCTTGATTCCTGACCAGGAAGCATTAGATTATGTTGATGTACCGTGGGGCAACCCGAATGATGACAACCTGGCTAAAGTATTTAGTTATATTTCCACAGGCACTTACGGGCGTTTAACAACCCAGGAAAGAATAGCTCAAAAGTCATTGCATTCAATTGTGCCTTCTACTATGCATCCGATAAGGTTCAATGGAATGGTGGATTACAGAGTAAGCAATGAAATCAATAATGCCATCAATAAAAATTTAAGAAAGGCTCATTAAAAAGAAAAAAAATTATATTCCTCTCAGGCCACCTACTGGTTTTAATTACCCGGATTTGGTTTGAGAGGATTTTCTTTCTCGCTTTTTCACTAACCTGGACAAGCCAGAACCAAAAAAGATTTCACCACAAAGAGCAATAAGAACCCAAAGTAAAATCTTCGTTTTTTTTATTTTTTCATAGAAAAAATCCTTTGTGCTCTTCGTGCCTTTGTGGTAAAAATAAAACTTACCCAAGGAGAAGTTGAAATATTTTATGGCGAACTGAAATTCTTTGTTGTGTTTATTTTTCAAATGGTACATAAAAAAATATTGATAGAAAATACTAAGAATTCAGGTATTAGCACTCTAAATACTGAACAATAATTTACATTTACTCAAAAAGAAATAAATGAAAAACCTAAAACTCTTACTGCTTCTTTTCATTTTTTCAAATCTCAGTTTTACCATTTTTGCACAGCCCATTACTTCTGCGCACGTAAATGCTTTGGTAGAAAAAACAATGAAAGCTTTTGACGTTCCGGGCATTGCAGTAGCGATAGTGAAAGACGATAAAGTAATCCTGGAAAAAGGCTATGGCGTTACTTCATTAAATACGATGCAAAAAATGAATGAGCATACAAGGTTCGGAATTGCATCTAACAGCAAAGCCTTTACCGTAGCTGCTTTAGGAATGTTGGTTGATGAAGGAAAATTGAATTGGGACGATAAGGTAACCGATTATATTCCTGAATTTAAATTATATGCCTCTTATGTTACAGAAAATTTTACCATCCGTGATTTGCTTACGCATAGAAGTGGCTTGGGGTTGGGCGCCGGCGATTTGATGATATGGCCTGACAGCAGCACATTTACCTTAAAAGATTTGATTCACAATTTGCGTTATTTAAAACAGGTATCCGGATTCAGGACAAAATATGATTATGACAACCTCATGTATGTCGTGGCGGGCGAAGTCGTAGCAAGGGTTTCAGGAATGAAGTGGGAAGATTTTATTCAAACAAGAATTATGGATCCTTTGCAAATGGATGAAAGCGCTCCCAATTACAGTTTATTAAAAGACAAAAACAATATCATAGACCCACATGCGCCGGTAAATGGAAAAGTACAGGTAATCCACCGCGACTGGAAATATATGGCGGATGCAGCCGGCGGTATTTACAGCAGCGTACACGATATGGCAAAATGGATCATTATGCAGATGAATTATGGAAAATATGGCGAAAATTTAAAAAGCCAATTGCTTGCCTCAAAAACACATGAAGAAATGTGGACGCCACAAACTATTATCCCGGTTCATGGGGAAACCACTTATAATACTCATTTTGCTTCTTATGGCTTAGGCTGGTTTTTAAGCGATGAGGAAGGGTACAAAGTTCCTACACATACCGGTGGCCTCGCAGGAATTGTAACACAGGTAACTTTAATTCCTGAAATGAAATTGGGTATTATTGTTTTTACCAACCAGCAGTCTGGCGCGGCTTTCACTGCAATTACCAATTCCATAAAAGATAGCTATTATGGAATAAAAGGGAAAGACAGGGTAAAAGAATACCATGACAGAGTAATGAAACGCGATTCATCAGCAAAAAAGATAACTGATAAAATCTGGGAAGATATTAACGCAGCACAGCAAAATAATAAATCAGCCGTTGACTTTTCAAAATTTACAGGAACCTATACGGACCCCTGGTTTGGTAATATCGTGATTTCTGAAAAAGATGGGAAACCATGGTTTGATTCAAAAAATTCCCCACGGCTTTCCGGCGAAATGTTTTTTTATAAAGGAAATACTTTTATTGTAAAATGGAACGACCGGAGCATGGATGCAGATGCGTATGTAATGTTTGATTTAGATTTCGAAGGAAAACCCAACGGCGTAAAAATGAAACCTATTTCGCCTTTGACTGATTTCAGCTTTGATTTCCAGGATTTGAATTTTAAAAGAGTTGAATGATTTACCGAAAAAATAAAAAATTTCTAATTTGAATTGGTAACTTTAGCCTACTAAAATCATTTTATTTTGAACCAGTTAAAAACACAATTTTCTATTCTTTTTTCAATTTGCCTTTTTTTCTCAACAAATGTAACCGCCCAAAATACTTATCTCCCACAACCTGTAGAATTGCCCAATGGATGGTCACTTTCCCCCTCGGGAACCGCATTGAACCTTAGTAGTGATTTGCCATTGAATATGGTTATTTCACCAAATGGAAAATACGCTGCCATCACTGATAACGGCGATGGAAAGGAAGGAATTGACCTTATTAATTTGCGGGATAAAAAATTAATTTCTTTTACAAAAATGCCTTCGGCCTGGTTAGGGTTACAATTCAGCGGAAACCAATATTTATATGCTTCCACTGGCAACAACAATATGATTTTAAAATTTAAACTACAAAAAGGAAAACTTATTTTAAAGGATTCAATTGTATTGGGCAAGCCATGGCCCAATACAATTGGAATTACTGGCCTTGCAATGGATATAGCCAATTCACGATTGTATGCCGTTACTAAAGAAAACAACTCTTTATATGTTTGCGACACCAAATCCCGTAAAATAATTAAACAAATTCCACTGAGCGCCGAAGCCTACACTTGCGTTCTAAATCCGAAAAAAAACGAATTGTATATTTCTTTATGGGGAGGTGGCATAGTAGATGTTTATGATTTACAAAAAGGAATGATTACGGATTCTTTTCCGACGGAAAGCCATCCAAACGATATGGCAATTACAAAAAACGGGAAGATGCTTTTTGTAGCAAATGCTAACAGTAACAGTGTTTCTGTGATAGATTTAGAAAAAAGAAAAGTAGTTGAAACCCTTTCTGCAAGCCTCTATCCTGATGCTCCTGCCGGAAGTACCACCAATAGTGCCGCTCTTTCTGCAGATGATAAAACTTTATACATTGCCAACGCAGATAATAATTGCCTCGCCATTTTTGATGTATCAAAACCCGGCGCTTCACGTTCAATGGGATTTATACCCACCGGTTGGTATCCAACCAGTGTCCGCGTAACGGGAAATAAAATTTTAGTTACAAATGGAAAAGGTTTTCAATCAATGGCTAATCCCTACGGGCCTCAACCTATGAATACAAAAGAAAAAACACCTTACCAAAAAGACATTACTTCAGGAAGCAAAGAAACGGTTCAATACATTGGCAGTTTATTTAAAGGGTCGCTTTCGTTTATTAAAATACCCGGCTCAAAAGGGTTGGAAGATTATTCAAAAGCGGTTTATAAAAATACACCTTATAATAAAAACAAAGAAGCCCTTGCTTCAGGTGAATATGGCAACCCCATTCCTCAAAAAGTGGGTGCCCCCTCTCCTATCAAATATGTGTTTTATGTGATAAAAGAAAACCGCACCTACGACCAGGTTTTGGGCGATATGAAAGAAGGAAATGGTGATAGCTCTTTATGCCTTTTTACTGAAAAAATTACGCCGAACCTTCATGAGCTGGCAAGAAATTTTGTATTGTTGGATAATTTTTATGTTGATGCGGAAGTGAGCGCCGACGGGCATAACTGGAGTACGGCAGCTTATGCCACTGACTATGTTGAAAAAACCTGGCCGACAGATTACAGCGGGCGCGGTGGAAGTTATGATTATGAAGGAACCCGAAAAATAGCGTATCCTGCCAAAGGGTATATCTGGGATTATTGTAAGCGTGCCGGAGTTAGCTACCGCAATTATGGAGAATATGTCCACGATGGCAAACCTCCAATTTTGCCTTCAATCATTGGCCATTTTTGCCCCGGGTTTCCAGATTTTGATTTAAGCATTCATGATGTTTACCGGGAAAAGGTATGGGAAAGTGATTTTGATTCTTTGTTAGCTATAAATGCCCTTCCCAAATTTTCTACTGTTCGCTTTCCGGATGACCATACAAGCGGCATGAGAAAGGGAGCCTACACGCCTTATGCGGCGGCGGCAGATAACGATCTCGCTGTTGGCCGGTTTATCGAACATATTTCCCACAGCCCTGTTTGGAAAGAATGCGCCATTTTTATTGTAGAAGACGATGCGCAAAACGGGCCTGACCATGTAGATGCCCACCGTTCGCCGGCTTTTATTATTAGCCCTTATATCAAAAGGCATTTTGTTGACCATTCGATGTATTCAACCTCGGGGTTATTACGCACAATGGAATTAATACTTGGGCTGCCTCCTATGAGTCAGTATGATGCCGCTGCAACTCCATTGTTCAAAAGCTTTACGAACAATCCTGACTTTACTTCTTATACAGTAATCCCTTCCAACATAGATATCGAAGAAAGAAATACCGCATGGAATAAACTGGCAAAAGAATCTGCAACATTTAATTTAGCTGTTGAAGATGCCGCTCCGGATATTCCTTTTAATGAAGTAATATGGAAATCGATAAAAGGGGAAAACAGCGTAATGCCTGCTCCACGCCACAGCGCTTTTATAAAAGTGAATCAAAAAGCTAAAGATGATGATGATTAGGTATGTAGAATAAAACTTGATTTCTTTCCCTTAAGATTGCAGTAAACGGACAAATAACCGATATTTTAATTTTGGTTTTTCAAATTGCCTGTTATCATTTCATGCTAAGCTGGTAATATTTATTAGTCAATAAGAATATTTCGTCCCGGCTCAAAATTTTTGCAATTTTAATTGCATCGATAGACATTTTAATAGAAGATGAGAAATCATCTTTAACGGCAACCTCATTTTTGGTGGCCAGTATTCCTTTTAATATATGGAATACAGATAAAAAAGATTGTTTTACTTCAAAAGGTAATTTGAGGTTCCCATCCTTCATTTGAATTACAGGCGTAATAAAGGAAGAAAAGTGCTCGTTAAGTTTATGTTCAAAAGTATTTCCCAATTCCAGGACTGTTTCTATTTCTTTTAATGTTTTTTCGGGTAAACTTTTTAATTCCAATTTTATTTCATCAAAAAGATTAAAATTATCCCAAACCGGCAATGCTTTTTTTGAAAGAATAAAAGCCATTTCGAGCATATCACCTGCCTGAAGTGACTTCCACCAAAAACCTTCAGAACTGGCAGCCATAAAAATATTTCTCTTCATTTTTTTAATTGCCCCTCAATTTTTGAAGCTGACTACAAAAAAAAATATTCATATTTAATTTACACTTATCAAATGCAAAATTCTACAAATAAAGTGTTAATTAAAATGTCAAATTATTCCGAGGGTATAAAAGAATCAATAATGGAATAATTAATGTAACAAGTGGAGTAAACCCTATATTCTTGGTATCAATTTCAGAAAATCTTCTTTTCTTCTACGGGCGATAGGCAATTCTGTTTTATCGGCCAGCAAAACATAACTATCCCCTTTGTGAAACCTGTCAATGTACATCAGGTTAACAATGTGAGTTTCATGGATTCTGAAAAAATCATTTGCAGAAAGTGTATCTTCAAAATCGCCAAGCGTGCGGCTTGATAGTATTGTTTCCTTGTTAAGAAGATAAAATTTTGTGTACCGGCCATTAGCCTCAAGCCTTACAATGTCTTTCATTTTAATAAACCTTACTCCATCCAATGAAGTAAGGGTTAGTGTTTTATCAAGTGCAGTATGTTGTGTGAGATTTTTCAAAAGGATATCAATTTTATCATTGATATTTTTTTGTTCTATATTTTGCTGGCATTTCAGAATGGCTTTTCCCAGTTCTTCATTATCAATAGGCTTTAGCAAATAATCCAAAGCGCTAATTTTTATGGCATTGATTGCATAAGTATTATAAGCAGTTGTAAAGATTATATTGAAATCATAAGGTTTTATTTTTTTCAACATTTCAAAACCATTCATTTTTGGCATTTCAATATCAAGAAAAACCAGGCTGGGAGCATTTTTTTGAATACTTTCTATTCCCTTTGCAGGCGTGTTGCAAATATCAACCACTTCAATTATGCTACTGAATTTTTTGAGCATTAGTGCAAGCACTTCAGCGCTTTGTTGCTCATCTTCCACAATTATAGTTCGGATCATGCTGCCGTTTTAAGTTTTAAATAAATATTTTAAATGTATCAACTTTCTATTGGGGTACAAATATTTTCACTAAAGTACCTGTTGCAATTCCGTTTTCTTCCAGGTCTAAAATCTCAATACCGGAATTTATTCCAGGCTCAGTTTTTAAAGCAAGCATACGCTTTTTAGTAAGGTCAATGCCTAAAGATGCGTGCTGGCTGTGGTTATTGGACATCATTTCGCCGGCTGCTTTTCTTCCTACGCCATTATCTTTCACGTTTATTTCAAGAAAGCCTTCATGGCTTATAAAAGAAATAGCAATTTCACCATCGCTGTCTTTATGCATGATTCCATGGAGCATTGCATTTTCAATAAATGGCTGAACAATCATTGTAGGAATAAAAATACTTTCTTTTTCAAGCTGCGAGTCCACATCAATCCTGTAACTTAATTTTGAACCAAACCGTAATTTCTCCAATTCAAGATACAGGGTAAGCATTTCAATTTCTTTTTGAATGCTTATGTTGGTTTCACTTGAATTGTTCAAAATGGAACGAATTAATGTTGCAAATTTTCCGAGATAAATATCAGCATTGGCTGCATCATTCAATAAAATAAATTTTTTTATAGAATTGAGTGCATTAAAAATAAAATGAGGGTTCATCTGGCTTCGCAAGGCAGCCAGTTGCATTTCAACTAATTGATTAGAAATATTATCCATTTTAGCCTTTTGCATTCTCAACTGTTGGTCTGCTTCAATAGATTTTATTTTATGAGCCATCAGAGTGGCAATCGTATCAATCATCTCCAAATGATTTTCATTAAAAAAGCCAAGCTTTGAATGTTCAGAATCAATAACTCCTAATAATTCTTTTTCATATTTTATCGGCACGGTAATTTCGCTTAACCCACTATAGCCTTCGGAAATATAACGAGGTTCTTTTCGGGTATCGGTAATAATAATTGCTTTCCCGTTTACGGCTACGGTGCCTACAATACCCTGGCCGGGCGCAAGGGAATAGGGAAACCTCATCAAAATTTCTTTTGATTCTTTGAAACCAAAGCCGGCGCGCTGCACCAATTCTGTTTTGTCTTCATTCCACAGGTAAATAAGGCAATCTTCGAAACCAAGCTTTGAAATCAGGTTTTTAGTTACATCCCACAATATCTCGTCTACATCATTTTTTAATAAAAGTGAAGTTGAAAAAAAATTATTGATTTGCTCCCTTTCCAACCGTGTCCTATAATTTTCGCTACGAAGTTTTTCCAATTCTATTTTTGTAGCTTCCGTATTACGAATCCTGTTTTCCCTAAACTGTATTAATTTGAAAAGAAAATAAAACATTAAGGCCAACAAAACAGCCAATACTATCCATGTCAAAACCGGGATAACAAGATTTAATTTTAAAAAATTAATGCGGCCAATCATTCAACAGATTTTATGAATAATAAAACAATTCATAAGATGCGCAATTTTTCTATAAAGCGCCTTTATATTAAAAATAAATAAAATCGCCAACAGTAAACGAATAAATAGAATGTTTTTTAATTTGGTTTTAGCAAAGGAAGCCAGGAGCAGAATTTAAATCCTCTTCAGATTTTTTACTAAAATTCCCAATTAAAATTTCTTAGCATTTATTACAAAAGAAAGAAATAGAAATATTATTCACACAACTGAATAGTTGAACTGGATTGAGTGCTGAACTGGATTTTATTAATTTTATTTACGTGATCATAATAAAGGATCAAAATTCCATAAGCTGTTTTAAAAGCATCCCACTGCGGCTGTTTTATTTGTGGATCGCCTAATATTTTAAACAAGCTATTCCTGGAAGCGCCCATCAAAGGAATGCTAAGTTTGCCTTTAAAATTGGGGCCAATCTCAACGTAATTCCTGGTGGTATAAAAATAAATATCCTTGCCCTTATAAAAAACATAAGCGCCGCATTTTGCTTTTGGGTCTTCCCCAAATGAAGAAAAGCAGATTAGGTTTTTTTTGATTTGTGCTGAGTTTGAAGTTGGAGTGATCATTCCGTTTATTGTTCCATTAAGAATATCCACATTTATTTCAGGGCATTTTTCTTCAATTTTTAATTGCGCTGAGGCAGCCGTAAAAACAAATAAAGAAACAAGGGTGAAAAACAAATTCTTCATAATATTATTTAATAATTTGCATTTAAAATATTTCATACTTACATACGCAAATTCCTTGCTAAGTTTATTGTCTCTTAAAAAATAATTGATAAAAAGAAAATTATAAGGAGTAATGAATCGAAGCTTTTTTAAAGATACCTCAATGGATTGCGGCGTGAGTTTTTAATATAATTTTTTATGTTCATCCAAAAAGCTAAAATAAAATAAAAAATAACCGGCGAACCAAGTGTGAGAAATGAGATATAAATAAAATTACGGCGAATCTCCGAAGTGGCGATTCCCATTTTTTCTCCAATAGCAGTACAAACGCCGAAAACCTGCCATTCAATAAAGTTTTTTATTTTATACATGGATCAAAAATTTATCAAAATCAATTCTGTTTTTTATTCCGATACATCTATTGTAATCTCTTTCAAAATTCTATTCAGGATTCAATATATTTATCTAAACGCGATTATCCACAGTTTCTGATTATTTTCATTGAGTATTTGTGAAGTAGTTTTAGAGATTTCAACTTAGTAAAGATAAAAGAAATTTTAGATTAAAATTTTTGTTCATTATTTCTTAAATTTTTTTATCATTTATACCTGGTAAATAATTAAAACTATTTTGATTTGCCGCAAGATTTTTTATTTTACCAAAACCAAATTTAGAAAATGCCAAATTTACTTGCTAAACGGCGTTGGATACGGCTGATACCTATGGCTTTTATCACCTATAGCCTTGCTTACCTGGACCGGGCTAATTTTGGATTTGCCACAGCCGGTGGAATGGCAAAAGACCTCAACATTACAGCTGCAACATCTTCCTTATTAGGGTCTTTATTCTTTCTCGGATATTTTTTCTTCCAGATTCCGGGCGCTCTTTATGCAGCTAATAAAAGCGCGAGGAAATTAATATTCTGGTCATTAATACTTTGGGGGCTTCTGGCAATGGCAACCGGCATGGTAAGTAATATAAAATTTTTGATTGTGATCAGGTTTATGCTTGGTGTGGTGGAAAGTGCCATAATGCCTGCTTTGTTGATATTTTTAAGCAGGTGGTTTACAAAAGAGGAACGTTCAAGGGCAAATACTTTTTTAATTCTTGGCAATCCTGTTACCATTCTCTGGATGTCAATCCTCTCTGGCTATTTAGTTAACTCATTGGGCTGGAGGTGGATGTTTATTATTGAAGGAATACCGGCAATCATCTGGGCTTTTTTCTGGTGGAGGCTGGCAGATGACAAACCCAATAATGCAACATGGCTTACCGGTGCAGAAAAACTAAGTTTGGAGGAGGCACTTCTCAAAGAGCAGCAAGTTATCAAGCCTGTAAAAAATTATATGCAGGCCTTTAAATCAAAGGTGGTGGTAATGCTTTGCCTTCAATACGCTTTCTGGAGTATCGGAGTATATGGGTTCGTTCTGTGGTTACCAGGAATCATTAAAAAAGCGGGTAATTTTAATATGGTTAAGACCGGGTGGCTGTCTGCAGCCCCTTACCTGCTTGCAATTATTGCAATGCTCATAGTTTCTTACTTTTCTGATAAAACTTTGAAAAGAAAGATATTCATTTGGCCCTTCCTCCTGATTGGAGCCATCGCTTTTTATGGTTCTTATCTGGCGGGCACGTCAAATTTTTGGTTGTCATTTATATTACTGATCATCGCCGGTAGTGCGATGTATGCACCCTATGGCCCTTTCTTTGCCATCATCACAGAGATTTTGCCAGCCAATGTTTCAGGAGGGGCTATTGCATTTATCAACAGTTTCGGGGCTTTAGGCTCTTTTCTTGGATCTTATCTGGTAGGATATTTAAATACTACTACCGGTAGTTTTGATGCTTCCTACATTTTTATGTCAGGCTCATTGTTTCTTTCTTCTCTCTTAACAATGGCCGCCATAAAAAGTAAATCCTGAATGTTTTAAAATTGTTAAGCTTTCATTTGTTTAATTAGCTTTTGAAACTGCGCATAAAAATTGCACATAAATGAGATTCATTGGAAATTTTCCACTAAATTAATCCTATGAAGAAATTTATTTTTATCCTCCTTTTAATAATTTCTACCAATCAATTATTTGCACAATACCTACATTATTGGGATGATTCACGCCCGCGCAGAAATACGCAAGCTACGCCTAAACCAGATCCGGTAGTAAAAGAAAAGCCAGTTGAAATCATTGACCCACCAGAAATAACAAACCCTGTTAAGATTGATCCCATAATTTTAGTTAGCTCAGTAACAATAAATTCTACCGCGGCAATTCATGCTCCAAAAATTATTAGGCCTCCCTTTATTTTCCACCATTGGCCAGACCTTTGCCCTGGTTTGTCCGGCTCTATTCCTGTTTTAAACAATTATGTCCCTAAAGAAATATTGCTTATTCTAAAAGAAAAATTTAAAGGCCATTTATATTCTATCAGTAGTTACAAAGGGCAGGATGGAAGGCAGGAATACAAATTAAAAGTATGTGCTGATGGAATGATTAAATATGAATACGCGAACGCGATGGGAAATGTAATCCCCGAACAGCAAAACTAAATCAGGTAATTTCGTGTAAGCATAAAGGTTACTTTCACCAAAATGGGTTTTACGTTTATTTGTTCTTTTACTATAAAAGATAGCAAAAAAAAATCATTCAAAAATTGAAAGTGGGCTGGCAGGTTTTTTGAAGGATAAATTTAATAAAAACCTATTATTATGCCTAAAACAACATGGAAGCCTTTTGATGAACATGGGGAACTAAGCACCAAAGAAAAAAATGATTTGCCGGAAAGCGTTTTTGCTTTTCCCAAACAACGTAAAGAGCCAATGACAGATGCCTCTCACGTCAAAAATGCATTAGCAAGGTTTGACCAGGTAAAAGGGGTTTCTGATTCAGAACGGGACCAGGCTTTTGCAAATATTAAGAAAGCTGGCAAACACTATAAGGTGGATATTGAAGAGGATGGCTGGAAAGAATTAGGGAAAAAACCGCACGCGGAAAAATCATCCTCCTAAATAAATATTTTAAAAAATTATTTTTATTTAAATAAGTAAACTCTAAGATAATTTAAATCTCAAATGCATTGAATCAGGGGATTTTTCAAGGTAATGAATATTTATGGGGGAAAAATTTCCACTTTTATTACCTTATAAAGATGCACTGCTATTTATTTTATTTAAACCCTGAATATTTTATGCTGCCAAATATTCATTTTTAAAAATTAATATATGGCATGGTTTGCGATAGGTTATAAAAATAAAAACAAATAACCATGGCAGAGTTACATGTTCAACCGAAACGAAATAGTTATTGGTGGCTTTGGATAATACTTATAATTATAATTATTGGGGGAATTTATTATTACTTTAATTATTATAATAAAAATAATGTTGTTGAAAACACAACTACAGTTATTGATTCTTCAAACGAACAAAATAACACACAGGCGGATACTTCAAACCTTTCCTCCGCCGGAGCTAATCTATGGAGCCAGGTAAATTTCAATTCGCCAGATACCACTTTTAGTGAAGTAAACGATTCGCATATAACTATAAAATCAAATGCGCATTTTGTAATTTATTCGATAAGTGATCAATCCTTATTTGAGAATAATAAAAGCGAAATCACGAATGATGGTAAAAAAATATTAACAGAGGTAGGTGCATCAATTCAGCAAAGATTTCTAACGTCAGATGTAAGAATATTAGACAATACGGATTCTGTATCATCTCAAAACCTGGCCAGCCAAAGAGCGGAAGCAGTGAGCGCATACCTGGTTAATTCTTCTAAACTTGATCAAAACCGCGTTTTCGTTTATCATTCAGGGGAGCCGGTTACATTGCCGGATAAAGCCAATAAAGTTTATGTTATTGTAAAAAGATAATTTTTTTATTTATTTATTTTCAACTTCAAAAAAAATAATTATGCCAGAAAAAATAATAGTAAATGGAAACCTTAAAGAGCTTCACTCAAGCGGTTTTGAAATAAGGGACGGCGAGCCGGATATTCGTGGCTGGAAAGTAAAAAATAGTAAAAGCGAGGTAATTGGTAAAGTTGATGAGCTTTTATTTGACACAGATTCCTTAAGAGTTAGGTATTTAATTCTCGATCTAGATGGGAAACCGTTAAACCTGATTTCACGCAGTATTATCATTCCAATCGGCCTTGCCGAGCTTGATAAACCTGATAAGCTTGTTTTGCTTCCAGAAGTAACCATTGGCCATCTTGCCATGCTTCCGGAATATAAAAAAGGAAATATTACAATTGAGTCTGAAAGTCAGGTACGTAATGTATTTGCACCATCAGAAGGCATAGATTATACTGACCCGGATTATTATGACCCGAAAGAATTTTACAATCATAAATATTATGATGAAGGAAGAATGTATCAACAGCAAATTTCACCCACCGATAATACCGGAATCAGAAAAACGGATTTAAAAATTATCAGGAAAGATGAGGAAAATGAAGATGAAATTAATAATGATGTAAATCCTTTTTAAAATAACTATAATTAATTTCAGAAATAAATTTAAAAAAAAATAATTTCTTTTAGTAACTTACCTTTTTGTAATATTTTCTAAATCCCTATTTATAATTATTAAAAACAAAAATTATGTTCGACCAAATTCTTGACCTTGTTAAACAACATTTAAACGAAAACCCTGAAGTAGCTTCTCAAATTCCAGATGACAAAAAAGATGAAGTCCATCAGGAAATAGCGAACCAGATTACCAATGGTATACAAAACCAGGCAGCATCAGGTGGGATTGGAGGTTTATTATCTTCTTTGCAAAACAGTGTCGCTTCCGGAGGAACCCTTACCAGTTCGATTGAAGGCGGCTTAGTTAGCAGCCTCACGAGTAAATTAGGATTATCACCTGCAATAACCGGCGCTATTGCGGGTGCATTACCGGGAATATTGCAAAAGTTTGTACACAAAGCAAATGACCCTAATGACTCAAGTATCACAACCGATAGCATCAAAAGCTCTTTATCAAATATTGAAGGAAAACTGGGTAAAATGTTTGGTTAAATAAATATTCAATGTTTTAAAAGCCGGAATAAGAATCCGGCTTTTTTGTTGCTTTACTGTAATGCATAAATTTGATTAACTTCATTATTTAAAAATTACTATAATGAAAATTCCTGACGGTTACCAGGCTGTTATGCCTTATCTAATTTTAAAAAATGCAAAAGGTTTCATTGATTTTACCCAAAAAGTTTTCAATGCAGAAATAGTTAGCAAGCATTTAAGGGAAGATGGTGAAACTATACAGCATGCAGAAATTCAGATTAGCGGAAGCGTTATAATGTGCGCTGAAAGCACCGAAGAATACCCACCACAAACCTCAAACCTTTTTATTTATGTAGAAGACGCGGATCAAGCTTACGAAGCAGCTTTGCAAAACGGAGCCACTTCTGCACAGGAACCTTCAGACAGGGAATATGGCAGAGCCTGCGGGGTAAGGGATGCAACAGGAAATACCTGGTGGATAACATCAGTTAAATAATATATTGGAAACAGTTTGTCATTCCATATCATTAAGAATGACTTTTACAATCTCTTGCGTATCTCCATCAAAATGATGGCCGCCTGGCAATACTTCGTGCGTAAACCTTTTTAAAGTAATATTATTTACTGCCAATGATTTATCATCGCTGGCACTTATGATTACAATTTTTTCATCAGTAAGTTTATTGATTTCTGTAACCACGTCCAGGCTACGTTTGGTATTCCCTCCAAAAATATCAGCCCAGTGAATTTCAAAATCAGTATTTCCGGAAGATGCCATCAGAAAGGAAACGAATATTTTATCATCGAGATTCTTTGAAATCCCTTTAAGGATAAAAGGCAATACATCGGCGCCGAAAGAATACCCTATTAAAACAATTTGTTGATTTTTTCTACCAGTCATTTTTTGGGCCAAAAAATCATTTACATCAGAGGCCGTTTTTACCGGCGTTTTTTTATCCCAGAAATAAGACCTGGCATTTAATGCCGACACATCAAAACCTTTATCATGCAATGCTTCGCACAAAGCTGTTGAAAATTTATTCATGCCTCCATCGCCGCTGATGTAAAAAATAAACGGCTTATCATGACTATTTGCTGTCCATTCGTTGATAGGTAGGTTTTGAGATTTTAAAGTCAAAGGGGTAAAAAAATGCGCTAATAAAACGCATAAAATGATTGGAATTTTATTCATAAAATTTTCAGGGTTGCATCACTTTATTTAAAGCTAAAGGTAATTGTAACAAGTCATAATCATTTTCATAAACCAGAAATTTATCTTTCCAATAAGAAGCATATTTTTCTTTAAAATCCCTAAGCCCGTGATAATGTTTAAACCTCTTTAAATTTTTGCCGGCAAATTTCATAATCTGTTCCGCAGGGCTGTTCGCTTCTTCAATACCGGCCAAGGGCACCAAACCCAAATTAAGGTATTGGAAGCTATTATCTTTTGCATACTCAATCATTTTTATGATAAGCGCATCCATGCACCCACCTGGAGCATTTTCAGTTTTTCTGATAAGGTCATACGTACATTCATCCGGCGAATAATCAGGAATAATATTCAGGAACGCGCCGATGTTGCCTTCCGCGTCAGAGATAGTTATTACATCCTGGTGCTTTATTTCATTTGGATTAAACATTCCCTGAGAAAAAATCTGTTCTTCTTTTTCAAAAGCAAGAAGCCATTCATCAGAAACTTTTTTAAGTTTTTCGATTAAATCATCCTGAAGGGGCGCTTTATAAATGCCAGTAGAATAGCCTTTTTTATCCAGGCTATTCAAAGCATTTCGCAAAGATTTCTTATCACGCCCTTCCATTGTAAAATTTCTCACATCCAAAATGGCTTCCTGCCCAATAAATATTTTTTGTTTGCGAAGCTGGTCAAACCATACCATACTATCTTCATCTACGCGATAAAAAGCAACCCGTAATCCCATTTTTTTACAAGCCTGGTAAAATTCAATGAGCACTTCTAATTTATTTCCTTCAGCGCATACAGGTTCTTCCAAAACAATTGCAAAGCCATTTGCAATCCGGTAAGCTATAAATGCTTCATGCATTTCTGAAAAAAATAAAAGTTTATCTGGATAAATTTTAAAATAATCCACCGCAGAATTTCCAAATTCATTTAATAAATATTTTGCCCTCTCACGCCCTGAACTGCTTGTGTGCTCTACATTTAAAAAAGGTTTTATAAGTGTAAACAAAAGAAAACCCCAGCTTAGAAAGCCCAAAATTTGAATCAGTAAAATAAACTGGTGCCCAAAAGCAGTACGCGGATGAAGGGAATCATCCTGTAAAAAAAAACTACGAACTGAGAATTCAATTGATTGGCGCCAGGTGAAATCAATTCCAAAATGCTTTACCTCGATAAAATAAAACCCAACGAAGCCAAATACGGATACTGCTAAAAAAATAATAACTACAGATAAAAAACCCATTCTTATCCATTTAGTGCTGCTTCTTATTCGATATTGGCTGCGGCTTAGTAATAATAAAACAATAATAATAGCAGCAAAAGCAGCTTCTTCATAATCTAAAGCTTTTGTAAGGTTGCCAATAACCGATAAAACAGAAAGAAGTAAAGCCAGGCGCCAGGCATTTTTCAAACCTTTAAACATATAAGCAGAAGTGATCAACAATGCAAGCCCGATAAAAAGCACTAAAATGTTTGAAGCATTAATCGCTTCCAATGGAAGGAAAGCCCTGATCAGTTTTAGCCTTGGATGTAAAGGCGGCGTAACAACAGAAACGATATTGATAATGCCGAGGGAAAAGATTAGTAATGCAGGAATGATACGGATAAACAAATACCTTCCTCTCCATAAAAAGGACAAAATACCAAAAAACATGGGCAGCCAAAATTCAAAAACCCGGTACAAAATCGTTATAGAAAGTGCATCCACTGTAGAGTAGCCATACATTTGCAGAATATAAACCAATGAAATCTCAACAGCGCCAAGCCCTCTTAAAAAAGGAGAAGTGACCATCAATAATACGGAAACAATATAACCGATTGCAGCAACATGAAATGAAGCAGGAAGGCCAAGTGCAAGCATGGCAATATAAATCTCAAACATGCCTGTAAACTCCACTCCCGTTGAATAAAGAATAGTTCCTACATATTTTTTAGTGTTCACATTCGCAGCAAAAAGCTCATCAATAACAGTGGCGGCAGGAGGGATTTTTTTTACAACAAAACCATATAATTTGCCTCTTGATTTCAAAGCTTTGGCTATTATAAAAATGGAAATCAAAATAATTAACAGTACAATCAAAGCAATCCAGGCATTAAGTGTTTGCTGTTTGGCGGAAAATGCAAATAAAATAATTACAGGAAACCCAACTAAAAAAACAGTAAACAAACCAGCAAAACCATAAAGGCCACTAGCCTGGCGAACCTGGTTTTTATTAAACGCTCTTTTTCTTAATTGGGTAGGATTATAACCCAATGAACTAACGCCGCCGGCAGGTAAAAAAATGCTTAAAAAATTCCTTTTCAAAAATAACTCGATCGCATCAACCCATTTCAAGGAAAGCCCAATTGAAAAAAAACTACTTACATACATGCCGCTTTGAAAAAAAACATACAAAAAAGTAAACCCTACTCCTGCAAGAAGCCAACGGGAATCTGCATGCTCGATATTGGGAATTATTTGAAGTAATTCTTTCCGTTCACTTCCAAAAAAGTAAAACGCCAAAAGAATCATTAACGCAGCCAGTATTTCACGCCAATATGTTTTGGGTGAAAAAGCCCCGATCTTTTTATATAACGATTTGAAACTCAGATTTTTTTTTGCAAAGATAGAAGAAAGGAAAGTTTGGATTGAGTTTATGAAATCTGTCAATTTTTTTTCTGTCAACTTTATAAATAAAATTAAACCTGAAACTAATCTGAAAGAAAAATTATTTCGTAAATATTATTTAAAAGATTCAATATTTTGAAAATAAAAAAAATAAATTATTGCAACATATTAAAAGCAGTAACTTTTTTTCTTTCTTTTGTATTGATCATATCCTGTACAAAAGATAAAAAAATTGATACCAGCAATTTAAATCCTAATGCAGGCGATATTAATTCAACTTCAAATACAGACACTACGGATACAGGAAAAATAACTTATTTGGCTTTAGGGGATTCGTACACTATTGGCGAATCCGTTTCTGAGCAGGAAAGGTTTCCCGTCCAGCTTGTAAATCTTTTGCAAAAAAATAATGTAAATATTGAACATCCGGATATTGTGGCTGTCACCGGATGGACAACCGGAAATCTTTTGAATACACTAAATAATAAACCACCAAAAGATAATTATTCATTTGTAACATTACTGATAGGAGTGAACAACCAATACCAGGGACGATCTTTGGAAGAATATAAAACGGAGTTTAGCCAATTATTACATATGGCTATCGCCTTCGCGGGAAATAAAAAAGACCATGTTTTTGTTCTTTCTATTCCTGATTATAGTGTTACTCGTTTTGCCAGAAATCTCGATACTGCTAAAATTGCGAAAGAAATTGATGTGTTTAATGAAGCTGTAAGCTCCCCCAAAAATAGTACGTTTTAAAAGTAGACAAAATATTTAACTTTAAAAACGTAATACAATGAAAAAAAGTCAATTTAGTCCGAATCAAATTGCCAGCATTCTCAAGGAGTTTGACAA
>Ga0207933_1000601_pt1 | contig 33817 bp, 27 predicted proteins | sample NGESurdeep092012_4_FD_184488 | JGI IMG/M metagenome (GOLD analysis project Ga0207933, IMG submission 184488) | Arctic peat soil microbial communities from Barrow, Alaska - NGEE Surface sample F53-3 deep-092012 (SPAdes) | ecosystem: Environmental > Terrestrial > Soil > Wetlands > Peat ... | reverse complement strand
ACCAATAAGGCAATAAAAGTATCTACGGTTATTAAAAGCTTCGTGAAATCGGTAATCCAATTTGGGCCGCCAAGAGCCAATAGTCCATTTAATTGTGTTTGAGCCTTTAAATTATAAGGTGGTACCCGCGATAAATACCCTATAAAGTGAACGCTGAGAATGTGAGGAGCCGATGAATTAAAAAGTATAGATACTGCGTCTAAATCACTATTGTATTCGCGGAAAGACTTACCATTTTCACCCGAATTGCCTCTTGTTGCAAAGGATTTTCCGTCGACATAAAATTCTATTGCCGCCCAGCTACCAAAATCAAAAAAGATTGGCTTATAGAGCAAAGAGCTGTCAAATTTTACTTTTAACCGGAACCATCCTTCCACCCGGCCATTCTTATCAGCATATTTTGAAGATAATTCGTTTGGCCTTAATCGTTTCCAGCCTGCCGTATCTATATTCAGTTTTGCCAGGCCTGTATCATTTCCCTGTTTAAAGATCCATCCATTCAATGCACCCAAAGAAATTTGTTCATTAGATTTATCTATCATACTTGTTGAAAGTATTATCGTAGTATCCTGCGCCTGGCAAAGCTGAATACCAAAAATGAAAAACACCAGGGTGGTTTTAAATAATCTCATACACTAAATTTTATATTTAGAAAAACGGTTGTTTTACATAAGGTTTATTACGCTAAAAAGCAGGAAAGAGAGGGCAAAAAGAGAAAAAAGAATTAGGTAAAAAATATTAACTAAAAGGAAGTTCAGAATTTTGCTGAATGAAGGTAAATGGATTGTCCACTTAATTCCAAAATTATTTTCAATTCAGATTGCAGTTATTTAATGTTTTTAGCTTTCTAACCAACAACTTATCATTGTAGTTGATTAAAATAGAAACTTTGTTTTTTACAATCCATATTCTTTGTTTATGGTTTGGATCAGTGTTATAGCCTCTGCCTTCTGCTCTTTTAAAATACCAACTTCTCCGATAAAACTTCCGTTTCGCTCGTGCAGGTAAAATATCAATTGGTTGATGGAATCCGGGCTATGATTTCGCAACTGGGGATTTCCGTCTGGCCTTTTAATATTTGCAAATGCCGTTGCTGTTGAATCAATCTGAAAATGAGAGCTAGATTCCATTGTATTGAAAATAGAAGCATCGAAAAGGTTTGCCAATAAAGGGTAGGCCATTTCAGCTTCCTGTTCATCTAAAGCGGTAATTACTTTGTAGGCTTCATTTATTTTTTGAATTTTTATTAGCTCTTTCAAAACTGGCTGCTTTGTTATCAACCTAAAATTCCCGGAGTGTTCCATTTCTGTTACCGTAGTATTATTGGGAATAAAGGAACGTAGTTTGGTGGTTAGCCTTATGAGATAATACATTTCACTGCCATTATTGGTAGCGCCCGTTGCCTGCAAGAGTTTGATCAAGGTATCAGTTCGATTAATTCTTGAAATTAAATACGGCAGAAAATCATTCATGCTTGCTGTGTCTGCCGAGAGGTCTTTTTCGATATTGATGATATAGTTTTTCTCTTTCGAGTGGTCGCTTAATTTTTCACGAATATTTTCAGCAAAAAAACCCATAGTTACGGCAAGGAATATCATTAAGAATTCCAGGAAATACTCTTTGAAATTTTTCTTTTCTACTGTTGGATGATGATGTACTTCCATAATTATTTTTTTAATTGTTTGTATAAAAGCGCACATATAAATCCTACAGCAATGTAGATCACAAATCTTATCAACCTGCTTTTCCATTGTGTTTTAGAGTTGTTATTCATCTTTCAGATTATATTTTTTTATTTTTTAATAATTTTTTTTATTCTTCTTTAAAATGTAATAAAATCAACACTGCAATCATAAAGCTGAGGACTCTTTCTGCAGCTGCGAGCCCATTCCAGGTGGCGCTTTGCCACATGGCAAACCATTCACCGCCAATCACTTCAAAACCAACAAACCAAATGATAATTCCAATGATGATACCGGCAACCGCCCAGTTTTTTGAGGCGTGAAAAATGACCGCATCTTTTTTTATATTTCTTATCATGAGCCAGCTTCCCCTGAGGCAGCAAAAAGCCATAAGGCCTTCCATTGTAATAATTAGAATATAGAATGCGTGAAAGAGAAATGGATTATTGATACTCCGGTAATGAAGGTTGCTTTGAGGAAAAGTGCTGTCCATATTCAGCACATGCTCTACAAAAAGATAGTTGCTAAAGTAATCGGTGATATTATTGAAGGTGATGAGTAGCGCCAGCAAGCCAATAGCAGCCACTGCAATTATCTTTGCTACACGAAAAAGCAAAGTAGTAGAATACATAAACTGTCAATTAATTTTGAGAAAATATTCTTCCAATTCCCTTGATTCACAAAATCATAAAATCACAGTAAACCAACAAATAAGCGTAATTTTTATTTGCTATTATACTTTGCAAGGGGCAAAGGTGTGAATTAAACCTGGGAAAAAAAATCGCTAATTTAATCTTTGCATATTTCCAAACCTTAGTAGAAACTATAATTCATTTTACATCCAACCTTATTACCTTATTCTATGAAAAAGACTTTCGTTGCTTCACAATAAGATAATAATGTAATAAGGTGGGTTTTAATAGATACATTTTACTACTAAGGTTAAAAGCAATAATTCCGGCAGCATCAAGGTTATCCAAATTTTTACGTATAGCTAAACAGTGAATCATTTGGCCTGGAGAAATTCACGGTTTTGTCCCTTTTGCAGTATAACCTAATATTAATTCATCACTTCATACGCCATCACCGGGAAAGCTTTGTGTTTCATTTTCAACTCTCCCACCGGATTGCATTGAAAAGACTCTTTTACTTTTTCATAAGAAACATCAGAGATTAAAATTTGGCCTTCCTGTGCCATGGCCTGAAGGCGCTGTGCCATATTTACAGCATCGCCAATTACAGTATAATCAAGCCTTTTGAGTTCAGCCGAGCCAATGTTGCCACACACTACTTCCCCACCGTTGATGCCGATAGAAACTTTTGGTGAAAAAGCTGCCTGGCCAGATTCGTTAGGTAATTTTTCAATTTGCCTGCGTACCGCAAGGCATGCGTCTATAGCTCGGTCCAGGTGAAAATCTTCTTTAAAAACTGCCATAACCGCATCGCCGATAAATTTATCAATATAACCGCCCTGGGCTATTATTTCCTTAACGATTACATCGAAATAACTGTTTAATAATTTCACTACTTTATCAGGCGATTCGTTTTCGCTAATAGAAGTAAAACTACAAATATCAATAAAAGCTACCGTCACTTCTATAGTATCATTTTGGATTAAACTGTTTTCAAATTCGCGGCCACCCATAAAATTCAGCACTGTTTGGTCCACATACATTTTAAGGATATTATTTTCCTTTACCGCCTTCATGGTTTCGCGCATGAGGTTTACCTGCTTAATGGTTTTTTCCATCGTAAGTTCCAGGTCTTCAAAATTTACCGGCTTGGTAATAAAATCAAAAGCGCCGCGGTTCATGGCTATGCGTATATTTTGCATGTCGCCATACGCTGAAACGATTACCGATTTGATAAGGCTGTTTTGTTCATTTAGTTTGGAGAGCAAAGTCAAGCCATCCATTATAGGCATATTAATATCGCTGAGCACGATGTCAACATCCTGGTTTTCCTGGATTTTTTCCAGAGCATTTTTTCCATTTACCGCAAAAAGGAATTCATACTGCCTGTCGCGAATTTTTTGCCGGAATTTTTGTTTTATCAATATTTCCAGGTCCGATTCATCATCTACCACTAAAATTTTAGGCATTAGGTATTTATTTTAAGTTTTTCTTTTAACAATTTAAAATCTACGGGTTTTGATAAAAATTCATCAGCGCCCAATTCCTGGGCAATATTATAATTTTCAGTATCGCCATAAGCAGTAATCATCATAACAACCGGCGGCGGGTCGTGGCGCTTTTTTTTGATACGCGATAACAATTCAAGCCCGCTCATTCCGGGCATATTGATGTCAGATAAAATCAACACTGCTTCCTGCTCGTGGTTGGCGAGGTATTTTAACGCCTCTTCGCCAGAGAAAGCAAATTCAAATTCTACCACTTTTTCCCTGATCTCTTTTCTGAAGCGTTGTTCAAAAAGAGTTTGCATGTCTTTTTCATCATCCACTACTAAAATTTTCATTTAATTTGTTTTTTTGCAATGATAAATTATAAAATCATAAAACTTTAAACAGTCTTCAGGTTACCGGTAATTCAACCGTAAATTCGGTTCCTTCACCTTCTTTGCTTTCTACTTTTATTTGCCCGCCATGCACTTTAATAATATCATAACTCAAACTCAATCCTAATCCTGTCCCCTCTCCTGTTGGCTTGGTGGTGAAAAATGGCTGGAAAATTTTATCCTTTACTTTTTCAGGAATGCCCGTTCCGTTATCCCTCACTTTAACCAATATTTTTCCATTTTCTTTTTTAGTGCTTACCCAAACTGTTGGCTCGTAATCTTTTCCCTTTATCATCTTCGCTACTCTTGCGGCATAAAACGCATTGGTAATTAAATTTAAAATTACTCTTCCTACATCCTGGCCAACAATATTTATTTTAGGAATGCTTTCATCAAAATCAGTTTTCATATCCGCATTAAAACTTTTGTCCTTTGCCCGCAAGCCATGATAAGCGAGCCTTAAATATTCATCTGCCAAAGTATTTACGTTGGTGGGTTCCTTTTGCCCATTGCTGCTGCGGCTGTGTTGCAGCATTCCTTTTACAATAGAATCAGCCCTTTTACCATGAAAACTAATTTTTTCCTGGTTGCTTTTAATATCATTAGCGAGGCCCTGGATTGGCAATTTTTGTTCCGGCGTAAGATTGGTTTTATTCAATTCCTCTTTAAGTTCATCTGCCAGTTCTGTATTGACTTCTGAAAAATTATTTACAAAGTTTAACGGGTTTTGAATTTCATGCGCGATACCTGCCGTCAATTCTCCAAGCGAAGCCATTTTTTCTGATTGAATTAATTGCGATTGAGTTGACTTTAAGTCTTCCAATGATTTCTGCAATTGTTCAGTCCGGACCCTTACCTTTTCTTCCAATATCTTTTTTTCCCTTTGTAATTTTCTTGACCGGTAAACAATATATAACCTTAACAATCCGAGCCCAATTAAAACATAAAGAGTATATGCCCACCATCTCTGGTACCAGGGAGGCATAATCGTAAATTCAAATGCTGCCGGGCTGCTCCATTTTCCATCAATTCCTTTACTACTCACTTTAAAAGTGTATTTTCCTGCGGGCAGGTTCAAGTAATTTTCAGTGTAAGTGTTCATGGAAGGCTTACTCCAATTCTTATCAATACCATCCAATACATAAGTGTAAAAAGTAGTGTCCTGGCGGCTTAAATTCGCCTGTGCAAATTGAAATTGTAAATAGTTTTCGTTGTGAGGAAGGGAATAGTTTTCAGGTAAATTATAAGGGCCTGAAACGCTGTCCCATTTCGATTTGGGATGGCCGGCATAAATACTATCTGAGGAACTATTCATAAAATATTGCGGCTGCCCCATAACTGTTATTCCCGTAATATAAGTTGCCACAGAATCATTGCTTGCTTTAATTTGATTAATGATGGTAAGGCCCATGTCCCCCCATAGATATTTTCCGTCACTAGTAACAGCATCGGTTGACCATGAATTGGCTTCCTCTTTCAATAAACCCTGGGATTTATCCAGTAACGATATATTCCAATTGTTAGAGGTATCTCCTGGCTCGGGTGCAGTTATTATACTGATTTTATTATTGGTATTGGCAAGGATATTTCCATTATATTCCAGGAGGGATAATATGGTATTGGTTGTTAAGCCCTGTTTTGTAGTGATATTAGTAAGCGTACTATTTTTTGTATCAGCCACATAAATTCCTTTATCCGTACCAATCCACATTCGGCCATATTTATCTTCAAGCATCATGCGGTTACAGGTATCTTTTAAACCGGGCTGGTTGTTCAAATATTTTACAGTTCCTTCCGCAGGGTTTACTACATCTATTCCGCTATGTTGTGTAGCCAGCCATATCAAACCATTCTTATCCTGTTTTACATCTAGGATCGCGTCATCGTTCAAACCACCAGCAACATCAGTATGCAGAATCATTTTTTTTGAAGAATCCAGTAAAAAAATACCTTTACTCGGGCCTGTAAGCCACATATTCCCTTCTGCGTCACTAAATGTTACATATATACTATCACTTACCAAACCTTCTTTTTTCCCAGCTTTTAAAAAAGTCTTGTGAATTGGGTCAATAATATTATAACCGCCATCAGTAGCAATTACTATATTCCCATTCCTTTCCCAAAACGCCTGCACATAATTATCACTTAAACCACCGGCTTTATCCAGCAGGTGCATTTCTGTCCTTTGAGGGTTTACAATAAAAAGTCCTTTTAAAGTTGCTACCCAAAGGTTATTGGCTCCGTCTTCCATTAGGCTTATAATTTGCGTCGTGCCCAACGGATGCACGGTTTCTCCATTTTGATCTATCATATTTAATCCTGTGGTAGATGCTACCCACATACGGTGATAATCATCTTCAACGGCAGAAAGCATTATATTTCCACTAAGGCCATCACTTTGGTCAATATGCCTGATTCTTCCGTTATTAAAATCGGCCAACCCGATACCATTAATGGTACTTCTCCACAAGTAATCTTTGTTATCAAAATATAAACCGGTTGTGATATCGTTTTTGAATCCCTGTAACCACCCATAATGTTTTATGGCCCCGTTTTTAATATCAATTGCATCTACACCGCCGTCAAACATTCCTAAAAATATTTGCCCATTTTTATTTTCAGCGATAGCGGTTACTGAATCGCTACTGATGCCATTATTTTTTCCCAGGTATTTTATTTTTCCGGATTGCGCATTAATAATATCTACACCGCCGGCCATAGTAGTGATCCAGATATTTTTAGCATCATCCTGTATTATTTGTAAATCATTTGATGTTGGATAAGGGTGAAAACCGGATGTATCGGAGAGCCAGGTTTTCGCATCAATGTTTTTATAGGTTTGTGCAGTAGGATTAATGATGCTTACTGACTTATCTGCCTGGTTGTAAACCCAAATGTTGCCCGCATTATCAGTAATCATTTTATACAGCCCTCTTATATAATCGCCAATTTTATTTGAATAGCTGATGGTGTTTTTATGAAGGTCTATCATTCCTATGCTTGCCCCTCGCTTAATAAACCATATATTCCCTTCCTTATCTTCTGTTATGCCATTCATAGGCGATTCGGAGGCGGATCCCTGTACAAATGTTTGAATATGTACTCCGTCATAGCGGAACAAGCCTTCGCTGCTACCTATCCATAATAATCCATCGTGGCTCTTAAATAAAGTAGTAATTAATTTTGCCTGCATGCCCTGGGGTGTCCCGAAATCATAAATAGCCAGTGGCTTTCCTTTTTGCATAACCGGTGCACCCGCATTAATAGTAGGAATAGGGCCTAACACTTTAGTTTTAAAATCCAGTGACAGTGAAGGCAATTTATTGATGCTAAAGTCTTTTTCGGGAAGGCTGTTAAAATCAAATTTAACCTCCTCCGGCGGTTGAGAAAAAGACTTAAAGCCCGTTGAGTCATAAGGGAACGCGGGTAAAGCGTTAATGTCGAATTTCCTGATCAATGGTGTGATTGCACCTTTTCTGGTAGTATCCCATTTTAATTTTTTCGCATCGCTAAAAACTAGAGGTACGGTTACCGGTTGCGTATAGCCCAATTCCGTTTCCGGAAAGGGAATGTTACCGGAATTATTGCAGGAAAAGAAAGCAGTTGCAGCGAAGAGGAAACCGAAAATCCGAAAAAGCAAATAGTTAGATTTGATCATTTATGATAACTTTTATTAAAGTGGATTTAAAGATAATGAAATAATAAATTCATAACCGAAACCTTCTTTGATTTCCTTTCTTGATTCTAATCTTTTTCCTGGTTTTGATTTTAGAAAGATTATTAGAGTCAAACAATAGGGTAAATATAAAGTAAAGAAATATTGAAATAAGAGATTAAGGACGAAAGGGCTTTAAAACTGTCCCAATGAGGGATTTATTTATCCAAGGTAAAATTTGTAACCTCATCAGGCTGATTTTTTCCCATTCGGATTAAGCTATATTCATTCAAATACTTTTTTGAATTTGTCATTTGAAAGTAGTAAACCAACCTGCCTACCGGCAGGCAGGCAAATAAGAAGGATTTTTATTTTCTTTTATTGCTTGTTTAATCATCGCCTTTACCAGCAAATTTCAGTTGCCATTCCTTGTATTCCTCCGGAGGCATTTTATTCATTTTATTCAATAAGAAATCAGTGATTGCCCATATTTTCTCATCATCATGTGTAGGCCCAAATGCCGGCATGGCGGTGAATTTAATTCCATGCTTAATTACCCAAAAAGCTTCTGCTGGTTGTGGCATATCTCCTGATTTATAAAATTTTGGGGGTGCAGGAAAAAGCCCTTTTGACAATTCATCCGGGCTGATGCCAGGGCCGCCATGGCAAGTTGTACACATTTCATTGTAATGCTTAAAACCAATTACAAGCATTGCTGAATCGTTCATCGGAGGTACTTTTATTTCCTTAATCCTTTTACTGATTGATTTATTCTTTGCAGTATTGAGCGCCCATTCACTGAGGGAATTGCCTTTTGATTGTTGGATATTATAGGCGCCGGAAAAAATATAAATAAGAAATGCAACAATGGCCAGCGCCAATGTGATGATAACTGTTATAATCGTTTTCTTCATAACTATTTTTTTGTAAAACTAAACCAATAAAATAAGGCCAAAATATAAATGGAAGGCTTATTCAAATTAATGAAGGCCAAATTTTTTATTTTTTTTTAATTCACTGCCGCGACGGAGGTTTGTTTACTAAAAATACATTAAAGCAAACTTGAATTACTTTTGAATAATATTATAATTCAGGCAAACGCCTTGAGAAGAAATCAATTAAAATGAAAATAAGCGGATTTACATTTACCAAGAATGCCACCACGCTTTATTATCCTGTAAAAGCTTCTATTGAATGCCTGCTCCCTTTGGTTGATGAATTTATTATAGCCTTGGGAGACAGTCATGAAAATGATGAAACAGAAAAGGAAATCAGAAGTATTCAATCAGATAAAATTAAAATAATAAGAACCGTTTGGGATTTGGAAAAGTATCCTAAAGGCCAGGAATATGCCCACCAGACAGATATTGCAAAAGAAGCCTGCACGGGCGATTGGCTATTTTATATCCAAAGCGATGAAGTAGTCCACGAGAAATATTTACCATTGATAAAAGAAAATTGTACGAAGTATTTAGATGATAAAAAAGTGGAAGGGTTTCTGTTTAAATACAAACATTTTTGGGGAGATTATGATCATTTTATTCTTTCACATGCTTGGTATCCGAGGGAAATCAGGATTATAAGAAACGATCCTGAAATTCATTCCTGGTGCGATGCACAATCCTTTAGAAGAATGCCGGCGTTTGACGGATTAAGTTATAATCAGAAAGAAAATACCCTTAAATTGAATGTTGTTGAAATTGACGCTTATGTTTTTCATTATGGATTTGTAAGGCCGCCGCGCTTAATGCAGAAAAAAAGAAAAAACCATAACACAAATTATGAAGGGAAAAAATCTACAGAAGAAATATTTAAAAACGAAGAGGAATTATTTGATTACGGCGACTTAAGCAAAATAAAAATTTACAGGGAAACACATCCTGCTGCAATGAAAGAATTTATAAAAAAATTTGATTGGAAAAATCAGCTCAGGTATAATAAAGGAAATGAAAAATTAAAATTGCAAAAGCATGAAAAACTGAAATACCGTTTTCTAACTTTCATTGAACAAACATTTTTTAAAGGAAGGTTGATTTTTGGATTTAAAAATTACAATATTTTAAAAAAAGCAAAAGCGGCTAAATTTGATAATTGATTAATTTCATTTTAAATAATAAGGAATGCTAATTTGGGTTGCGCCCAATAAAATTATAGAATAAATAATCTTAATTTTGAAACAAATCAGTTTCCCCCGAAAATACCCAATCATTTAAAGTGGAGAATTTTTCATCAAAATATTTCAATCATTTATTCGCCGGAATTTATTTCAAATTATGAAGATATCCCTGATAATTTCTTTTTATAAAAGGATTGATTTTCTGGAATTAATATTAATGTCGCTATCATTGCAGGAATACAAAAATTTTGAAGTAATAATTGCCGAAGACGACAACTGTGCCGAGACATTTCTTTTTTTTAAAGAAAACGCTGCACGTTTTCCCTTTAAAATATTACACGTCTATCAAAAGAAAGATTCCGGATTCAGAAAAAATGAAATGCTGAACAAAGCCATCCACGTTGCTACTGGCGGGTTAATAATCATAATAGATGGAGATTGTATTTTACACAAGTCTTTCTTTAAAGAATATGCAAAAGAAATTGAAGATAAAACCATACTCTTTGGAAGAAGGGCTTTATTGAGCGAATCAATAACAAAGGATTTATTGCAGGCAAAAAAATTATCAAAATTAACGCTGTTGAATTTGATATGGAAACGATCATCAAGAGTAGAAGATGTTATTTATTTACCCGCTATTCCGAAGTTTTTGAAAAAGAAAAGAGATAAAGGTGTGCAAGGAAGCAATATGGGATTTTTGAAGAAGGATATTGTTGCTATCAATGGATTTGATGAAGATTATGTAAAACCCACAGCTGGCGAAGATGATGATATAGAATGGCGGTTTAGGTTGGGCGGGTATCATTTCAAATCCATGAAACACAAAGCGCTTCAATATCATTTATTCCATAAATTTAATTATTCAAAAACAGAATCTGACCACAACCTGAAAATAATGAATGAAAAGAAAAAATCAGGAAATGTTTATTGCATTAATGGCATTGATAAATACGAACAATATCCGGTAAATGAATTTGTTCAATATTAGAATTTTATAAGCTTTTCAAAAAAGAGTGCATCCCAAATTGCGCCGGTTGGTGGGACACCAACCGGGGCGGCCCGCCGTGGGCGGTGTCCCCACCGCCCACAATCTGAGCGGTCTGCGGTAATAGGGATGCCAAAAAAATTATTTTTAAAATGCAAGGAATGCGTATGCTACAGTTGAATTTCCAAAGTGGATGGAGAGGCGGTGAGCGCCAAACCTTGTATAATATGATAGGATTCAGAAAAGCCGGCTACCAGGTTTCGCTCCTGTGCAGAAAAGGTTCCATAATGGAATCAAAAGCCAAAGGAGAGGGCTTTGATATAAAATCCTTTGGAAATATTTTTGGCGCCACTTGTTTTCTCACTTTTAAATGCCGGAAAATTGATTTGTTACACGCACAAACATCACACATACTTACTTATGCAGTTATCACCAGATTATTTCACCGTGGTAAAATAATTTACACAAGAAGAGTAGCTAAAGCCCAAAGCGGAAAATTAACAAGGTGGAAATTCCACCACACCGATAAAGTATTTGCAATAAGCGAAGCGGTAAAAGAAGTACTGGAAAAGTTTATTAATAAAAAAGTAATAGTCATTTCCGATATCGCGGTAGCAAGAAAGTTAGATGAAAACCATGCACTGAAATTAATTGAAAATGTAAGGCGGAATAAGGATACAAAATTAATTGCAACTACATCTGCGCTTACTCATGAAAAGGCGCCACTGGTTATGTTTGAGGCTATCCGTATTTTAAATTTAAAAAGAAAAGATTGTATATTCCTGCATTTTGGATCAGGGCCTTTTCTGAAACAAATCGAAAATCTTATAAAAGAAAACCATCTTGAAGATGTTTATTACCTTATGGGCTTTGCGGATAATGTTGAAGATTTATTTTTAAAAATGGACATATTTATTATGAGTTCTGAAATGGAAGGCCTCGGCAGCAGCGTACTGAATGCCTTTCTTTATAAAGTACCTGTAGTATCTACTGATGCCGGAGGATTAAAGGAATTGGTTGGTGATGGAAGGGGAATATTATGCAAAAAAAATTCTCCGGGATTATTGGCAGCTGGTATAGAAGATTTGATCAACCATCCGGAACTTCGTTTACAAATAACAACAAATGCATTTGATTATGTAAATCAATTTCATAGTATTCAATTTATAACTGGCCAATATATTGAGCAGATAAATTCATTATTTGATGAATCAAAGGATTAATAAAATTGCTTAAAATTAAAAATGTGAGGCGGCGACAAAATTATATTTTGGAATCAAATCCATTAAATTTATGATTGAGGAAATTCATGCAAAAGCACAATTATGCAAAAAATTCTTGTAATACAAACTGCATTTATTGGTGATGCTATTTTGGCAACTGCGATTGTTGAAAAGTTGCATCAATTTTATCCGGATGCAGAAATAGATTTTCTTTTGAGAAAAGGGAATGAAGGTTTACTGCAAGGGCACCCGTTTTTAAAAGAAGTTTTAATTTGGAAAAAGAAAGAAAATAAATATAAAAACCTCTTGAAACTTTTGAAAAAGATCAGGAGAAAAAAATATGATAAGGTAATCAATTTGCAAAGGCATGCATCTACCGGTTTTCTTACCGGATTTTCAAAAGCAAAAGAAAAAATAGGTTTTGAAAAGAATCCATTAAGTTATCTTTTTACAAAAAAAATTTCACACGAATTTGGAAAGGGGTTACACGAAGTGGAAAGAAATAACAGGCTTATTGAAGATTTTACGGATAATAGTTTCAACAAGCCAAAATTGTACCCTTCAATAAAAGATGAAGAAGAAATTTCAAAGTTTACGAAAGAGCCTTTCGTTTGTATAATGCCTGCCAGCGTCTGGTTTACCAAACAATATCCTGAAGAAAAATGGATTGATTTGATTGATAATTTTCCAGGTGAATACCATATTTATTTATCGGGCAGCCCGAATGACATTAATTTATGCGAAAGGATAAAAGATAAAACAATTAATAAAAAAGTAACCGTCTTAGCCGGAAAATTAAATTTTTTAGAATCTGCTGCTTTAATGAAAAAAGCAGAAATGAATTATAGTAATGACTCTGCACCACTGCATTTGGCAAGCGCTACCAATTCGCCAATCACTGCTATATTTTGTTCAACAATTCCTGAATTTGGTTTTTATCCACTTTCTGATAAATCAATTATCGTTCAAACTGATCTTAAGCTTTCCTGCAAACCATGTGGTTTCCATGGAAGAAAAGCTTGCCCTCTTGGACATTTTAAATGTGCACTGACTATTGAAACTCTACAATTATTAGAATCACTTAATTCATAAGCAATGAGCAATTTTGAAAATGACATTATCAATTCATTAAAAATTTTGCGGACCGGCGGAATTATCCTCTACCCTACTGATACTATTTGGGGCATTGGGTGTGACGCCACAAATGAAATTGCCGTAAAAAGAATTTACGATTTAAAAAAAAGGGAAGAAAAAAAATCTATGATCGTTTTAATGGATAATGTGGAAATGATAAATCAATATGTTTCCAATCCTTCTCAAAAAATCCTTTCTTATATTTCTTCAAGTGAAAAGCCCACTACAGCTATTTTTAAAGATGCCGTTTATTTACCCAAAAATATGATCAATGAAGATGGAAGCATTGCGATAAGAATAGTAAAAAACGATTTCTGCCAGGAATTAATTCAGCAATTAGAAAAGCCTTTGGTTTCAACTTCAGCAAATATTTCAGGTGAAAAATCCCCTCAGAATTTTACAGAGGTTTCTGTTGAAATAAAAAACGGTGTTGATTATATTGTTCAACACCGTCAAAATGATTTTTCTAAAAATTCGCCTTCAGCTATTGTGAAATTGAATGAAAATGGTGAAATAGAATTTATCCGAAAATAACTTCTAAAGGGCAAACCCAACTCCGACCTGGATCATTTGAATTTTCCATGTGTCATTATTTGAAAGATTATTTACATTAGTTACGCCTCCTATAAAACGGCCGTAAACCCTTAGTTTCAAAATATTTAATTGTACTCCGCCAGCCAAAGAAAAATCACCCGACTTAAATGCGTCTTTTCCATTTTGAACAAGGCTTTGATTTTTATCAATCAACACTCCAAACTGCGGCCCAAATTGTAAAGACAATAAATTGCTGGCTTTATAATTCAACATAATTGGGATGCTTAAATAATGAAGTTGTATTTGCCCTACGTTTTTGAAACCAGTAATTTGGTTGAAATTTGTAGCCGTATCTGTGTTCACCTGGTTAAACAAAACCTCAGGCTGAATACTCCATTTTTTTCCACCAATGTCAACAAAAGCGCCAGCGTGGTAACCAAGATTGTATTCATCTTTAAATGACTGGCCTGAAATTTTTCCAAGATTTGCACCAGCTTTTATTCCAAAAGTTAATCCTTGAGAGAAAAGTGAGGATGAAATAAATAACGATGCGGCTATTAAAAAGAGTTTTGTTTTCATAAAAAAAATTTAAGTATGATTTTTCAATTTATGTGCCAATAATAAATCAGGTGTTAAATAGGTTGGACAAATTAATTTTAATAAGTTTAAAAGGCTTATTTAGGATAGGTAAACTTTTCATAAAAAATAACCTTTGTGTTTAAAAAAAATGATTTCTATAGAAATAAAAATTAACATGAAACTCCGTTTGAATAGAAAATATAAAACCTGATTAATTGTTTGTTTACTGGGTTTTGAAACCCGTTTTAACCTTACTGTTCATTACTTTCGGCGTAATTAGACTACCTTTGCGCATTAAAAAAAATTAATGAATGAATTTGAAGGCTTAGGCCTAAATGAAAACCTCGTAAAAGCGGTTAATGACCTTGGATTTACAACTCCCACTCCAATACAACAACAAGCGATTCCCATTCTCTTATCTGGTACTTCAGATTTTGTGGGGCTTGCGCAAACAGGAACAGGAAAAACGGCAGCGTATGGCTTGCCGTTATTGCAATTAATTGAAGCTGAACACAAATATCCGCAGGCATTGATTGTTTGCCCTACGCGTGAATTGTGTTTGCAAATTTGTAACGACTTACAGGAATACAAAAAGTATATCAGAAATATAAGTGCGGAGCCGGTTTATGGCGGCGCTTCTATTGTGATGCAGATAAGGGCTTTAAAAAAAGGCGCTCACATTGTAGTAGCTACGCCAGGAAGGCTGATTGATATGATTGAGAGAAAAGCAATTGACCTTGGAAAAGTAAAATATGTAGTGCTTGACGAAGCAGACGAAATGTTGAATATGGGATTTAGGGACGATATAGATTTCGTTTTAAAAAATACCGTAAACCGTGAAAGCACCTGGCTTTTTAGTGCAACTATGCCTGCAGAAGTGAGGGCGATTTCTAAAAACTTTATGAATCATCCGAAGGAAGTAACGGTAGGTAAAAAAAATACGGCCAATGAAAATATTGACCACCAATATTTTATAACTCCTGCCAATACCCGGTTTGAAACTTTAAAAAGATTGGTAGATTTTAATCCCGGTATGTATGGGATTATTTTTACCAGGACAAAAATTGACGCGCAAAATATTTCCGAGAAATTATCTAATGAAGGCTACAATGTTGAGGCGCTGCACGGCGACCTTTCCCAACAACAGCGCGACAGGGTAATGCAACGCTTTCGCGCAAAAGATATTCAAATATTAATAGCAACGGATGTAGCGGCAAGAGGAATTGATGTAGATGATATCACGCACGTAATTAACTTTGAACTTCCTGACGATATGGAAGTTTATACACATCGCAGCGGACGTACGGCGCGCGCAGGAAAAAGTGGAATTTGTATTTCGATTTGCCACAGCCGTGAATCATTTAAAATCAGGCAGCTCGAAAAAATGGTGAATGCACAATTTCATAAATTGGATATTCCCAGTGGAAAAGATGTATGCCGCAAACAGTTTTTTTATTTTATAGATAAGCTTAAAAACATTGATATTTCTCACGGCGATTATGGAACTTATATGGCTGACCTCCAAACTAAATTTTTGGACATGAGCAAAGAAGAAGTGTTGCAAAGAGTTGCCGCGCTTGAGTTTGATCATTTTTTGAAATATTATGAAAATGCTGAAGACCTCAATGTAAGATCAGATTTTAAAGAAAGAAGAAATGATAATTTGAGAAACGGGCGCACTGAAAGAAGAGAAAAGCCAGACTATCAAAGGGACGGAGGTTATTCAAGATTATTTATAAACCTGGGTACAAAGGATGGTTTTTACAAAGCCAGCTTTCTTCAATACATCCTGGATGAAAGCAACCTGAAAAAAGAAGTTTTGGGGAGAATTGACCTTCGGGAAATGAATACCTGGGTAGAAGTAGATAAATCGTCCGCTGCAAAAATGATGAAAAGCCTTGATGGAGCCACTTTTAATGGCCGCCAGGTAAGAATGAATGAAGCTGATGGAGGTGGAAGCCGAAACGGAGGCGGAAACCGAAAGCCGTCGAATGAAGGAAGAAAAAGAATTCCCATGAAGGAAAGAAGATGATTTTTGTGAAATAAGAATAACCTTTATTTGCCTGCCTGCCGGTAGGCAGGTTGGTTTACTGCAATCAGATTTTCCCATATTTTTTATAATACGCGATCAGCATTCCTACCACCTCATTGTATGAATGCAAACCCTTTGGCTGATTGTTTAATTTTAAATAATTTCCATACATCCATGTTATTAAGGGTTCCAGCATTCCCTGGTGGTTAAGGTTGAATTCCCGTAATTCTTTTAAATCCTGACGCACCGGAATGATCAATTGTTTCATCGCATTTTTAGAAGCTACGGAATCAAAATAAAAAACTTCGCGATTGGTATAGAGAAAAAGATCGAGATAAGTAGAATAATGAAAAAGGGTATCCCTGGAATTTACCGCAGCTAAGTACCCTACAAAATTCGCTTCATTTTCTTTAGCATATCCAAGCTGGTGAGCCATTTCATGCGTTGCGATATAAGGGCGAAGCATTTGCGGCACCGTTGTATTAATTTGAGCCTCACCCGTAAACGGATTATAGTAACCGGTAAACCCAAGATAATCTCCAGGCGTTCCATACATTGAAGATTTTACCGAAAGATGATTATAACTAATAAATGGAAAAACTTTGTGGGCTTCATCGTAACTTTTTTTTGCCTCTCTTATTAAATCTTTAGTAGAAGGATATTTTTCATCATTTAAAACCAGAGCAGATTTAGTGGCATTTACTTTTTGCAAAAGCAGGTTTTGAAGGGCTAATAAATCGGAGGAATCATAACTAATATCAGTTAATTGCAACTGGTAAGCAATTCCTTTACGCCCATAATTTATTCCCCAAAAAAGGTAAAAAATAATATACACATAAGCGAGAACTTTTAACAACTTTAAAATCTTCTGCAGGGCTATTTTCTTTGTCAGTTTTCTTTTGAATAACTCTTTTGCATTTTTGATTATTTTCCAAACAATAAAGCAGGCAGCAAAAAAATAGAATATATCCCCTAAGCTAAAGGGCACCCAGCCAAAAAGAGTTCTCAATATTTGAGAAAAAATCGGGTAAATACCGGTAGAATAAATTCTTTCAACCCAAAGGCTGTTTGTGGAAAATATTTTAATCAGGATAATTGCAACAACAATAAAAATCCATTTAGTTTTTTTCTGTTTCCAAAATTTATCAAAGCGCATAAAAACGATTTCTTTTCCCCTGGATCTTTTAATTTAGCATTTGATGGATATGTTTTTAAACCCTTTCTGCCAATCCGGTATTTTTTTAATAAATCATTATAGAAATAAAGTTAGGATATAAAAAGGCTTTGGTGTTTTTAAAAAATTCCATAATTGCGATTAACAAAAGATTTTTAAAAACAAGATGCATTTTGCTTAAAAAATCATTAATTTCATTACCTTTGCAGCCCTTTAATTTTTAGTTATGGGCAACAGGCGCGAATATGATATAGCATTTGTGGGATTAAAACCTGGAATTCATGAGTATAATTACCAGGTGGATGATAAGTTCTTTGTTGATTTTAAAGATACCGATTTCAGTAATTGTAGTGCTTCGGTAAAGCTTTTTCTTGAAAAAAACACATCATTTATGTTGTTGAAATTTGAGATAGGCGGAAGTGTAAACGTTATTTGTGACCGGTGTGGCAATACATTACCGATCAGCCTTTGGGATGAATTTAAACTGTTGGTTAAACAAGTTGAAAATCCCGAAGAAATGAATCACAATGAGGAAGACCCTGATGTATTTTATATTTCAAGGACTGAGAGCCATATTCATTTGGCGGATTGGATTTACGAATTTGTATTATTAAGTATTCCCAATCAGCGCATGTGTAATGAAGATGAAATTGGCGGGCCACAGTGTAATAAAGAAGTTCTGGCGATGCTTGAGAAAATGAAATCAACAACTATTAAAAACAATCATCCTTTAGAAAAAGGATTAGAAAAATTTAAAAAACAATAATTAATCATATTTAATCTAAGGTTATGCCAAATCCAAAGCGCAGGCACAGTCAGCAAAGAAGTGCAAAAAGAAGAACACATTATAAAGCAGATGCCCCAACACTGAGTGTTGACTCTTCAACCGGTGAAACTCATGTCCGCCATCGTGCTCATACCAGTGAAGGAAAATTATATTATAACGGCAAAGTGGTTTCTGAAAAAGCAGCCTCAAAGGCAGGATAATTACTTTTAAATTTGTTAGGCAATCCAAAAATAATGCTTGATTTACGTCAACTTTATTTTTGGATTTTTTTTTGCAGCTTGTTTATCTTGTTCAATTTCAAAATAACTGATTATTTTTATCGTGTTATATTTAAGATAATACTTACATAATGAATATTGCATTAGACATGATGGGAGGAGATTACGCACCCCTGGAAACTATAAAAGGCGTAAAACTTTTCTTGTCAGAAAATCAAAATGAAGAAGTAGAACTCACGCTGATAGGCGATGAAAATAAGTTACTTCCCTTATTAGATGAATACAAAGTTTCTTCAGAAAAAATAACGGTTGTTCATGCTTCAGAAGTTATAGAAATGCAAGAACACCCGACGAAAGCATTAAAGGAAAAGCAACAATCTTCTATCTCAATTGGATTCCATTTTCTGGCTACGGGCAAGACAGATGCTTTTATAAGTGCCGGGAATACAGGTGCTATGCTGGTAGGTTCTTTATATAGTATAAAAGCAATCAGCGGAGTTTCCCGCCCTGCTATTGGCGCATATATTCCTGGCGACAACGGGAAAACATCTTTGATTGTTGATGTAGGTTTAAACGCGGATTGCAAACCAGAGAACTTATCTCAATTTGCTTTGCTTGGCTCCTTATTTTCAAAATATATTTTGAACTGCCAAAACCCAAGGGTAGCACTTATCAATGTGGGCGAAGAAGAAGGCAAAGGAAATATTTTATGCCAGTCTGCTTATCCCCTATTGAAAGAAAATAAGCAAATTAATTTTATAGGCAACATTGAAGGGCGCGACCTTTTAAAGAATAAAGCAGAAATATATGTTTGTGATGGGTTTACCGGAAACATACTATTAAAATTTGCTGAATCCATCTATGATATCGTCCAAATGCGTAAAATTGAGGACGAATATTTTAACCGGTTTAATTTTGAAATGTATGGAGGCGTTCCGGTATTAGGAGTAAATAAACCAGTGATCATCGGGCATGGGATTTCTACTACAGGCGCTTTTAATAATATGATCCTGATGGCAAAAAAAATGATTGACCAGGATTTTATTGAAAAAATAAAATCAAATTTTGTATAGGTAAACTCCATAGTATTTTTATTTAAAATTCTGGTATCCCATTGGAATAAATCAATGTAAAAACCTTCCGGATTTTTATTATCCATATCCTATAATCAACAGATTTTTAATCCTTATTTTTATAAGGCCTTATTATTTACCTGATGGAAATGCTAAAAAAATATTTGTTGATAATTCTTTTTTCTGGAATTTTCCTTTCATTACATATTGTTTCCTATGCGCAAAAAGATTCTACAAAGAATTTAAAAAAGGGTTTCTTTCAGAAGGTAATCCGGGATTTCAAAAAAGATTCAACTGAGGTTGATTATTCAGCACAATTTCAAAAGAATGAAGCTGCATTTAATGCGTTTGAAGGGCTTTTCATCCGGAATATCGTAATTGAGAGAATTCCCTTTGGAGTTTCTATTGGCGATACTTCTAAAAAGTTCATGAATAGTTTAACATCACTTGCAAATTATTTGCATCATATCACTAAAACGAATGTAGTAAAGAAGAATCTTTTTTTTAAAAAAGGAGACGCGTTAATTCCTTATTTAATGGCAGATAATGAGCGTTACTTACGACAGTTATTGTATCTGCAGGATGCAGAATTCTTTGTGGCACGTACTGCTCCGAGTTCTGATTCTGTTGATGTTTTTGTAGAAATAAAGGATGTTTTTTCTTTAGGCGGAGCCATAAATTCTCTTGGAATTAATCAAACCAGTTTGGATATAAGGGAAGATAATTTGGGAGGAAGTGGAAATGCAGCAGTCCTTTATACACTTTTCGATAATCAACGGAATAACAAATTTGCGTTTGGCGGAGAATATAACAACAGGAATTTGGGAGGTACTTTTATTGATACCAAAATCGGTTACCAAAGTTTTTACCCAAGCATAACAGGGCGCAAACAAGAAAATAATTATTATATTAATTTACGGAAACCTCTTATAAACCGCTATATGCAGTGGACTTATGAATTTGATGCGTATTACCATGCCACCAGTAATATTTATAATAATGATTCTCTTTATTTGTCAGGTATACGCTACCGTTATTATAATGTTGATGCCTGGGTGGGGTATAATATAAATGCAAAAGATTTTACAACCCAGGAAGAAACTAAAAAGTTACGAAAGTTGATTGGTTTACGTTATATCAATCAAAAGTTCCTTTCTGTGCCCGGAAAATATGAAAATATTTACAATTGGAGGTACCCTACGATCAGTGGAGTATTAGGATCCCTTACTTTCTACAGGCAAAATTTTTACAAAACAAAATACATTTATGGTTTTGGAAGAAATGAGGATATACCCGAAGGGCTTTTATTTAGCATTACTTCAGGTTATACGCAAAGGCAAAAAGTAAAACGGCCTTTTATAGGTTTTGATTTTGAAAGTTACCAGTTTAATAAAAAAGAAAATTATTTTAGTTACCGGATTGCAGGTGAAGGCTACCTGAATGGCAGGTCTCTTGAAGACCTTAATTTTTTAGGTAGCATTTTTTATTTTGATCATTTAAAAGAAATAGGCACTAAATGGAAGCAACGTTTTTTTTTAAATTTTGATCTGGCTCAACAGGTAAATACGGTTTTTAATCAACCATTGTTTGCCAATAGCCAGTTTGGCCTTCCTGAATATGGAAATGAAGTTATTAATAATGAAAATGTGGGCGGCACTTTACGTTCTACAGTAAAAGCGGAATCAGAATTTTTTAGCCCCTGGTCATTGGCTGCCTTTCGTTTTGCTCCTTTTGTTTTTAGCAACCTAAGTGTTTTTTCCCCCTATAATTATAGTACAAAAGTGCTAAGTTCGGTTGGTGGCGGAATCAGGACCAGGAATGAAAGCCTTGTTTTTGGTACCATTGAATTGAGGGGTTTTTATTTCCCTGAAAAAAATTTTTACAATAAACGTTTTAGATTGTCTATATCAACAAATGTGATTTTTAAATACAATAGCCAATTGGTAAAAAAACCAGATTTTATCCAGATAAATTAAATAATCTGTTTTAGTTTTCCATTCCATTTTGAATATCTTTATTAGAAATTTTAGGATGAAAATAATCAGAAAATATTTTGAATTAACTGCCTGGGTTACCGGATTATTTTTATTGGCACTCATGAGCCCAACCACTGATGTTCATTATTCATTTTGTATTTTTAAACTGATGGGTTTCAGCTTCTGTCCGGGTTGTGGGCTTGGGCATTCAATAAGTTTTTTATTTCATGGCGATTTCCTGGCTTCTTTTCATGCCCACCCTCTTGGTTTGTTTGCTTTGATTGTTATTCTTGCAAGAATCTATAAACTTTGCTCACTTCATATTTCCCCAAATCTAAAAAAATACAATTATGGACAACAATTTTAACTCAATAAACCCAATGATATTAAAATACCTATATGATATTACACCGGAGGAATTAATCACTATTAATTCAAGAACTCAAAATTTTAGTGAGGCTCAATTAGAGCAGTTTTGTTTCATCTACCGTTCAAAAAGAAAAGACCCGCAACTGATTTTAATTTTGACCTTATTAGGCCTGGTGGGCGTTGCAGGTATTCAGCGATTTGTAATAGGAAATATAGGAATGGGAATATTATATTTTTTTACTGGCGGTTTATGCCTTGTGGGTACAATAATTGACGCCATCAATCACAAAGAACTTACCATGGAATACAATGCAAAAATGATTACTGAAACTTTGTTGATGCTAAATATGATCAGGAGAGAATAAATAAATGAGGAAGAAATTCAAGGTTTCCTCAAAATAAAAATCACACGAATTTGTTCGTTTACTGGCAGGAAATGAATCGCAATATTTGATAAACAAAATTATTTTAAAATAGTTAATCTATTTAGGCTCCCGAAACCTTTTCCACTTTCTGAGATTTGCAACTTTCAAAAGCCGTTACAATAATTTCTACCACATTTTTTCCTTCTTCAGCTGTAACTGGTAATGGCTTATTATTGCGGATAGATTCAAATATGGCGTTGTAATAATCGTTATAATTTCCTTGTTCGCTGGTAATATATTCCTTTACTATTTTTCCATCAATTTCAGTGTGCAATAAGCCTTTTTCTGTCTCAGGTTCTGTGCCCCAATCTTCCCCGCCGGGAATAAACCCTTCCTTCAACATTGTTTCCTGCACATCCGTTTTTGCTTTTATAAAAGAACCTTTTAACCCATGAAAAATATACCCTGGCAAAGCCTCCCTCACTAAATAACTCGATTTTAGCCGTACACGTAATTTTGGATAATACAACAACAACTCAAAATAATCATCCACTTGCGACAATGGCCGGATGATCCTGATATCAGCAAAAAGTTTTTCGGGCATCCCGAATAATTGTAAAGCCTGGTCTATTAAATGTGCGCCCAAATCATACAAAATGCCGGCGCCCACCCCAGGAGTTTCTTTATGTTTTTTTGGGCTTAGCTCTTCTCTAAAGCGGTCAAAATGCATTTCGGCTTCTACTACAGGCCCTAACAAATTTTCACCTAAAACTTTTTTGATGGTTTTATAATCGCTGTCGTAGCGCCGGTTTTGATAAACTGAAATTATTTTATTTTGTTTTTTTGCAAGGGTTATCAGCTCTTCAGCTTCTTCTACATTTGTAGTAAAAGGTTTTTCAACTATTACATGTTTTCCGGCTTCCAGGGCTTTTTTTGCATATTCATAATGCGTATAGTTTGGCGTATTTACAATTACCAGTTCTACCAATTCATCTTCCAGCATATTTTCATGCGTACGGTAAGTAATTACGTTGGGGTATTTATCCTGCGCTTCATTTTTGGTTCTTTCCCAGGCTGCATAAAAATTAAAATGAGGGTTTACGCTTAAAAATGGGGAATGAAAAACCAATCCACTCATACCAAAAGAACAAAGGGCTGTATTAATCGGAGTTGACATATTTTAAATTAGAATTTAGAATTTTAAAAATAAAAATACTGATTTTGAAAAGAATTATTTTTTAAAAAATTGACTTTTAATATATTGGAGAACCTAAAAATAATATTGGGTAATAATTGCTTTTATTATTTCATTAATTTGATTATTATTGCCAAAAATAATTTTTGAATGAAAGGCAAACAATAAGTCATCAAAATAAACCTTTTGAAGATTCGTTATAGGCTTTCAGCAGAAAATATAAACCAATAAAACTAACTTTCTTTAATCCCCAATTATTAAACTAAAAACTAACAAAAATGAAAAAAGTAATTTTCTCAGCAGCCATTTTTTTATTCTCAACAGCAGCTTTTGCTCAAAGCGAAGTGTTACCTAATGTGGTAAAAATAAATCCTTTAGGTGCTTTACTGGGCGCTGCTTCTCTTGGATATGAACGGGCTTTAAGTGAAAAATCCTCAGTAGTAATTTTGCCTTCCTTCGGTTTTCTAAAGTCAGGTAATTTTAAATATACTACAATAGGTATAGGAGCAGAATACCGCATCTATTTTACCGGCACAGCGCCACGAGGAACTTATGTTGCACCCGGTGCATCTGCTCAATTCGGAACAGCTAAATTTGAAGATGATGGCAGCGGGTCCGGAGATTCAAAAACAAATATTAGTGGTTTCACCGTTAAAGCAATTATCGGTCACCAGTGGATATGGCGTAGCAAATTTGTTTTAGACCTCAACGGAGGGCTTCAATATATTAATTTGAACTTTAAAGACAAATCTGGTGACTTTGCGGGTGCGAATGCCTTAAGTGGAATTTTACCCGCGTTAAGTGTTTCTTTAGGTTATAATTTCTAATTCTTTATATTAAATAATAGAAATAACCATCTCATAATGAGATGGTTATTTTTTTGGATTCAAGTGTTAAACCTCAATAATTCAAAAATAAAAATATACTGTATTTGTTGGTTTACTACAGATAATTTATAAAAACTTTAAAATAAAGTGCGGGTAAGTTTCCCTATCATTATGCCCTGGTGATAGACCTGCATCACATATTTTCCTTTTTGAAAATTATGCGAATCGATAGAAAAAGACAATCGCTTGCCATTGTCTTTTACATTATCAAAATGGAGCAAAGCAGAATACACTTTTCTTCCTGATTTGGTTTCAAAATTACCCGATTGCCATGCGGCATTAAATAAGGTTTTTCCATTAGGCTGAATTACCACTACATAAATTTCTGTGGTGGTATTTTCGGGTTTAACATTAATTTGAAAAGCCCCGGAAAGCCTTTCAGTATTTGCTGCTAAGTTGGTTATTGCCTGGTTTTCATCGGTAACCGTCATTGCTACAAAACGTAAATGCGAAACCAAAAGAGGCAGGGTATAAGCAGAAGATGCAAGTTGTTCTTTATGAGCCCGGGGAGTTTTTGGCTTTTCGGATGTGGCACTTTTTTTCGCAATCAATTGTTTTACCATATTGTTTAAACGCTCATTTTCTGCGGCTACCTCATTATTTTTATCCCTTAATTCATCTACGCTTTGCTGCAACTTTACTATTTTCAGGCCGGCATCAGACATGTCCTGGGAAGAAGTTTTATTTCTAAGAATTTCTGCTATTTCATTTTTCAGCCTGTTGAATTCGATTAATTTTAAAGCCAAAGTTTTATCAACAGAAGAATCATTTGACGTAGAATCATTTTCACCACTTAATTGCTCAACCGTGCTATTTAAAAGAGTTTGAAGCGAATCCTTCATAGATGTTTTACTAACAACAGGAGAATTTTGTGGAATATTTTGAGTAATTGGCTTTGGATCTACGGAAGCAAAATAATAATGGTAGCCCCAAATAGAAATCAAAATAAAGGAAATGGTAACAACAGTAAGGGCAAAAATAAGCAGGTATAAAGATTTACGGTCTTTCATATTAAAATCGTAATATATTTCTCGCAAAAATATTTAATTTAAAAACATTACCTGACAATACTTTTATTTACATAAGCTGAAATCCATCCAACCTCACCGTTTTTAATTAAATAAAATTGTTTTCTTTCATGAACCCCATCAAACTGGCGCATAATCTTTAATAACAATCCTGAAGCTGCAAGCATTGCTTTTTGATCAAAAACTTTATTTACTGTATTTATTTCATGGGCAATTGCGTTCTTGTCAAGTGAATTATCATTGATATGTTGTATCAATTCCTTTCCGGAAAATGAATTGTAATTGTCATACAAATTTTCATAAAATTTTTCCACCTGTTCATAAGTTACAGGCACAACCGGATCGTCAATCAATTCAGGAAATAATAAGGTAGCCGTCGCCCAGGCTGCCCCGCCACTAAAAGCCACATTATCGCTCATGTTGTAAGCCCCGCTAATATTTACAGCATAAGTAATTTCTTTATTAGCATCTCCCTGTAGTACACGCTGCAATTGGATTCCGTAATTTTTTATAGAATTATCCCTATCAAGCCGTTTGATTGCGGCATTGGCAGTACTTTGTGTTCCCCATGTAAGTTGAAAAAGCTTGATATGGCTTATATTATCTGATGGGAAATAGCCACCTTTTGTATTCCCGCTTCCTATATCAATTAAAAAAGTAGTGAACCGTTTAGATTCAGGAACAATACCGAGGTGCGAAAGCCTCGCCTCCTCCTCAGCGTCTATCACTGCTACACTTCGCGAAGGGTCTTTTATTCTTAATTTAAAAGAATCAATCAGGTTTTGAATCCAGGGAGTTTTTTGACTTTTTTGTGCTGACACTTTTACGCCACTGCTTATAACTGTGTAAATCCTGTCGGAAGGAATATGGTAAAAATCCAATGCGGTAATATATAATCCGGAAAATGCATTTAAACTTGATTCGAATGTAGCGGGTGTGAATGAAATAAAATCTGTGTTGACAGAAGTATCCATAACAATTGAATAATTAGGATTTTTCCCGGAATTCCTTGCCATTTCAATTATGCTCATTTTTACACCTTTTGAGCCTACTTCTATCCCCGCATATACATAGGAGCGTTTGTATTTTAATTTTAAACTGGTTTGGGCATGTAATAAAAAATTGCCACAGAAAATAAAGGCAACGGATAAAATAATCTGTTTATAAAAATGATTAGGCATGGTTAACAACTATTTTTTTAAAAGTACTAAAAAGCAAAATCCAATTTTAGTTTTAAAAAAAATGTGGATAGATTGTTGATAGCCTAGGCCACGCTTCAAATAACTTAAATAACGTTAGCCAAATCTGACCTGGAATTAAAATAATCCAGGGCATCAAAAAAAACTTTATTCCTTACAATAAATGATACACAAAACAGTTTTATGAAACATTTTTATTATTGCCTTTTTACATTATTTTTGCAACCCTAAAATTTAAGTAATTAACTGATATGGACAAATTGATTTATGTAATACCAGCGATGGGAATTGTTGGCTTGCTTTATACCTTTATAAAATTTGCATGGGTTAATAAGCAGGATGCCGGCAATGAACGAATGAAGGAAATCAGTACTTATATTGCTGATGGCGCAATGGCTTTTTTAAAAGCTGAGTGGAGAATCCTTACATACTTTGTAATTATTGCTGCTATTTTATTAGGAATTATGGGGTTTAGCAGTGCCAACAGTAGTTGGAGTATTGCCATTTCTTTTATATGCGGAGGTTTTTTTAGCGCCCTTGCCGGTTATATCGGGATGAGGGTAGCCACAAAAGCTAATGTGAGAACTACGCAGGCAGCAAGAACCAGCCTTTCACAGGCTTTAAAAGTTTCTTTTACCGGCGGAAGTGTAATGGGAATGGGCGTTACAGGTTTAGCAGTTTTAGGGCTTGGAGGTTTATTCATAATTTTAAAATTCATTTTTGCTCCACACGCTGCTGCCAACAGTTTAGAAATGGAGAAAACAATAGAAATCCTTACCGGTTTTAGCCTTGGTGCTGAAAGCATCGCTATGTTTGCACGTGTGGGTGGTGGAATTTATACAAAAGCCGCTGACGTTGGCGCTGACCTTGTTGGAAAAGTAGAAGCCGGAATTCCTGAAGATGACCCGAGAAACCCGGCAACAATTGCAGATAATGTAGGTGATAATGTGGGTGATGTTGCGGGTATGGGCGCAGATCTTTTTGGATCATATGTAGCTACCATTTTGGCTACAATGGTATTAGGAAGGGAAACTATTTCTTCTGATGCATTTGGTGGAATGTCTCCTATCTTATTACCAATGTTACTCGCTTCGATGGGAATTATATTTTCTATTCTTGGTACATTTTTCGTAAAAATTTCTGATAATGCCGGATTGAATACATCCGTTGTACAAAAAGCTTTAAATCTAGGAAACTGGGGAACAATTGTGATAACAGCAATCGCTGCTTATTTCCTGGTAATGTGGCTCATGCCCGATACAATGGTTTTAAGAAATTATGAGTTTACCAAGTATGGCGTTTATGGTGCCATAATCGTTGGATTGGCCGTAGGTACTTTGATTAGTTTTATCACCGAATATTATACCGCCATGGGCAAAAGGCCTGTGTTAACAATTGTCCGCCAATCTTCTACAGGCCACGCTACCAATATCATTGGAGGGCTTGCTGTAGGAATGGAAAGTACATTATTTCCTATCCTGGTTTTAGCTGCAGGAATTTACACTTCCTATTATTGCGCTGGTTTATACGGTGTTGCTATCGCTTCTGCCGGAATGATGGCTACCACCGCAATGCAATTAGCAATTGATGCTTTTGGCCCGATTGCCGATAATGCGGGCGGCATCGCAGAAATGTGTGAACTGCCAAAAGAGGTGCGTGAAAAAACGGATATTCTGGATGCGGTTGGAAATACTACTGCAGCTACCGGAAAAGGATTTGCTATTGCGTCTGCTGCATTAACTTCCCTTGCTTTATTTGCTGCCTTTGTAGGTATTGCAAAAATTGATGGTATTGATATTTACCGCGCCGATGTATTAGCAGGATTGTTTGTAGGTGCAATGATTCCATTTATTTTCTCATCGCTGGCCATTCGCGCCGTAGGCGAAGCTGCTATGGCAATGGTTGAAGAAGTTCGCCGCCAGTTCCGCACCATTCCGGGCATTATGGAAGGGAAAGCAAAACCTGAATATGAAAAATGTGTTGCGATTTCTACCAATGCTTCTATCAAAAAAATGATGTTGCCGGGCGCTATCGCTTTGCTTTCTCCTGTTATTATTGGATTTATTTTTGGGCCACAGGTTTTAGGTGGCTTTTTAGCAGGCGCAACCGTTAGCGGAGTTTTAATGGGGATTTTTCAGAACAATGCCGGAGGCGCATGGGACAATGCAAAAAAATCATTTGAGAAAGGTGCCGTTATTAATAATGAAACTCATTATAAAGGTTCTGAACCACATAAAGCTTCAGTTACCGGCGATACAGTTGGCGACCCTTTTAAAGATACATCTGGCCCGAGCATGAACATTCTTATTAAATTAATGAGCATCGTTTCTTTGGTAATCGCACCTACCCTTGCTCATAATTTTCAAACCAAAATTAACCAGGAAAGGGAATTAAAAATTAAGAACCTGATCAATTTGGATAAAGCTACTTCTATGGAAGAAAGTTTTAGCAAAGCCCAGTGGGTATTGGTAAAAACGCCAAGTGAGGATAATGCGGCAGATCCAAAAGAAGTACAGAATCTTATTGATGCGCTGAAAGAAGATGGGCTTCTAAACCAAAATTCTTTTTCAGTTGCTGTTGCTAAAGGAGGCCTATATGTTGATGGAACAAAAGAGCCTTCTTCAGTTCAGGAAAAATACAATGATTACATCCAAAAAACCGGTGACTTTATCAGCAAAGAATCTACAACGGTAAAATAATTCCTAAAATATATTTATAAAAAAAATGAAGAGCTTTCGGTTCTTCATTTTTTTATAGTAAACGGACAAATAGTTATGATTTTAAATTAGAATCCCCAGCCTTTCATAACTAACAAATCTTCTTTTGCGCAATCGAGTGGCGATTTTCCCTGGTAAGATTCTTGCTCAATAATGAACTCAGTAGTCCCTCCTTTTTTTCTGAAAACATCAACGATTTCCTTAACCGGCATAATGCCTTTTCCCAAAACAGTACTTTCGTAATTATCACTCATTTCCCCTTTTCCGGTTGTTTTGATCTCATCTTTTACATGCATACTCGTAAATCTTCCTGGGTGTTTTTTTACGATCTCCAATGCTCTTCCCCCGGCACCATACATGTTGCCGATATCCATTTGTTGCAACACCAATTCAGGGTCCGTATTTTCTAAAATAATATCATATATTTTTTTGCCGTTCAGGGAATATTTGAATTCAAAATCATGATTGTGGTAACAAAATTTCAATCCTGATTTTTTACACAATTCACCTGATTTATTAAACACATCCAAAAACTTCAGCAGCCCATCATAATTTTCCCGAAGGCTTTCATCAAGCCATGGGCTTATTACATACATCTCTCCCACTACCGCAGCATCCTCAACAGTTTGCTTCCATTTATCCGTAAAGTCATTTGCAGCGCTATTCCAGTCTGCGCCTGACAAAACGGTATGGCCACTCGGCATTTTCAAGCCGGTATCCTCCAACACTTTTTTGAAATCCGTGGCAGAATAGCCGTAAAATTTCCTGTCAATGTAATTAGCATGCTCTACATTTTTATATCCCATTGCAGCCAACTGTTTCAGCGTTCCCAACGGATCTTTTTGCATGTCATCGCGTACCGAATACAATTGTAAACCCAGTATATTGCCGGTGGCTTTTTTATCGGCGAGAAGTAAGTCTGGTAATAACATAGTTCCTGCCAGAGCAAGGGATCCGTTTCTGAGAAATTTTCTCCTGGTTACTTTCATAATTAATAAGTTTTAGATGATTGGTTTTGAAAAAGGTTTTAAAAAAGCAATACGTTTTTTGTACCAATAAATATACAGAGATTTTTCTGATAAATTACTTTAGCGTTTTCATTTAAAAATTGCTTTTATCAGAATAAAAATCCGGATTATTTGTTGGTTTACTGGCAGCATTATACACTTGTAATTTAATCCCACTTCTTTATAATATTTTTGTCAAAATTTTCACTTCATGGCATCAGCACAAAAAAATATAATCTTTTTTTTGATTATAATATTCATGGCTACACGCAGTTTTGGCCAATCATCAATTCAATATGAAATTTCTTTTCCGAATTACCACCATCATGAAGCGCAGGTGGAATTAGTAGTTAGCAATCTTAAGAATGTGCCTGCCACGTTCCGCATGAGCCGGTCTTCTGCGGGAAGGTATGCTACCGCTGAATTTGGCAAGAATGTGTATAATGTAAAAGCATTGGACGGACAGGGCAAACCCTTAGAATTAGAAAGGGTTTCGGGCGATATTTATAAAGTAACAAAACATCTTTCAACCGTAAAAATAACTTACACATTATATGGCGATTACGGAGACGGAACTTATGACGATATAGATTCTTCGGAAGCCCATTTGAATATGCCGGCAACATTTATGTGGATTGAAGGCCACGATAAAGATCCGCTTACGTTCAAATTTGATATGCCGGAATCTCTAAACTGGAAAGTAGCTACACAATTAAAACCACTGCCTGAAAAAAATACTTTTTATGCGCGTAATTTTCAATACATGATGGATTCGCCAACAGAATTGAGTGATTATCATTTGCGTACCTGGATGGTAAAAAATACAGATGGCAAGCAGAAAGAAATGCGCCTCGTAATGCATGCAAAAGTATCAGATAGTTTGATGGAAGCTTATACTTCGATGATCGAAAAAATGGTGAAGGAAGAAGAAGCGGTTTTTGGTGAATTACCTGATTATGATTATGGCACTTATACCTTTATTGAAAACGTAAACCCTTTTGTTTTTGGCGATGGCATGGAACATAGAAATTCTACTTTTATAACTTACACCGGGCAATTAGCAGACAATGTTATCGATGTGTTGAGCACTTCCTCGCACGAATTTTTTCATTGCTGGAATGTAAAACGCATTCGCCCAAAGGATTTGGAACCGTTTGATTTTAAGGAAGCGGACATGAGTGGCAGCCTTTGGTTTGCTGAAGGCTTTACGCAATATTATGGCGAACTGGCGTTACAGCGTGCAGGATTTAAAGATATTAATGAGTACTGCGGTATTCTTGGCGGCATGTTGAATTATGTATTGAATAGCCCCGGCTCTAAAGAATTTTCTCCAGTTACAATGAGTAACCAATCGGTTTACACAGATGCGGGCGTTTCGATTGACAGAACCAATTATCCAAATATATTTACTACTTATTATTATTATGGCGCGGTTACCGCACTTGCGCTTGATTTCAAGTTGCGTACTAATTATCATCTGACTCTTGATGATTATATGCGCGCTGTGTGGCTAAAATTTGGTAAGCCGTATATTCCTTATACAAATGATGGCTTGAAAAAAGTGCTTGGTGAAGTAACAAAAGATACAGCTTTTGCCAATAGTTTTTTTCGCGATTATATTTATGGAACTGAAAAAAGTGATTACAAAAGCCAGTTGGAAAAAGCAGGGCTTGATTTGGAAAAAGCAAATCCTGGCAAAGCATGGATGGGCAATTTCAGAATGGAAGCTGCCGAAAGCGGGTTACAAATTAAAAGCAATACTTTAAAAAGCCAGCCGGTTTATAATGCAGGCCTTGACTATGATGATATCATTACACAACTAGATAGCAAGCCGGTTACCAAAGCAGAAGATATTCAATCTGTGCTGGCGGCACACCAGCCCGGGGATAAAATTGAAGTAAAATTTATTCACCGCGAAGTACTAAACGAAGCGGAAATTATTTTACAGGAAAATCCTTCGCTAAAAGTGGTGACTTATGAAGAAGAAGGAAAACCGGTTACTGAAGCGATAAAAGAATTCAGGAAAGTATGGCTGGGAAGTAAAGTTTCAAAGTGAAATATCCTTTCTATTTATAAATATAACAGGTATGGCTAAACGCAATTTAAAGATTTGTAATTGTTTTTAATCCTTTCTATCAAACAGGATGTGGTCGTTGCAAGTCCTCACAAATGTTTGAACGAGTGATGCTCTCTCGTCAGTTTTAATCGTCAGCATGATGTCTCATAAAATGGTTTTCGTGGATTATCTTTCATTCGTTTATAAATCTTTTCAGCGAGCCATTGGAAATACTCACAAAGAAAAGGGTCTGGTCGTTTCTGCCTTGAATCAAGAACCATTATTTTGTATTTTTCCCAAGCAGTCGTTACTAATGAACCAATCGTTTTATCTACGAGGTCAATATTTATTAGTCGTTCAGCAACAAGAATGCCCAGCGATTCCATTTGCTGTGCAAATTGCGTAACCATAATTTGGTCAGTAGCAGGACGCTTTTGCCATTCTTCATGAGTTGGTGGCACATCAGAGTTAGTAACAAAATTCATGAGTTCAGAAAATTCTCGTGTCTGAAAGTTACGCAGTGTTTCAAGAGTGAGCCGCTCTTTACGGTCTCGTGCTGCTGCCCGAACTTGTGCAATACCGAATACAAGTCCTACAATAAATGATAGTGCAAGTGCAAGATTTGCAAGAAGTGTGATAATTTCTGTTGTCATAATAATTCTTGTATTGATATGTCAAGTAAATTTCTCGCAGTCAGTTTGAAGTCGCTGTACCCTCACAGGTTGCATATAACGTTTACGCATTGGCGATGGCAGGGAATTCAATGAATTTTCAGCCGGAACAAAATTACAGTAAACGAACAAATAGTTGAAATTATAATTCATAGCTCAATAGAGAATTTTCAGCCCCCTGCAAGTATGCGGGGCAAGCCGGACTACAGCCCAAGCGAAGAAAAAGCTGATGAAAAGCACGTCCCTTGCTATTGGATGCGCCTGTTGTGTGCCGTTCTATTTTGTCCACAAGCATATATGTTGAAAGTCCGTAGGCTGCCTGTCCAAAACGGTTTGCAATTATAAGGGTTTATCCAGTTACAGTTATTTTGTCAACTAACTTTTTCAGTAAAGGAACTACTATAAATCCTGTTGGAATTGAAAGCCATAGGTCAACAAGAAAATATTTAAAAAACCAGGTGCTTAAAAAGTCAGGATGCTATCCTATTCTTACAAACAATAAACCAAAACTCATAATTGCTGACATTGCGATGGAAACCAAAATCGTGAATACGATTATTGATTGTATTTTAGATAATTTCATAATTTTCGTTTTTAGAATAAATCTGTTTTTATAAATACTCCGAAGTTGTTGACATTAT
>Ga0207933_1000598_pt1 | contig 33971 bp, 22 predicted proteins | sample NGESurdeep092012_4_FD_184488 | JGI IMG/M metagenome (GOLD analysis project Ga0207933, IMG submission 184488) | Arctic peat soil microbial communities from Barrow, Alaska - NGEE Surface sample F53-3 deep-092012 (SPAdes) | ecosystem: Environmental > Terrestrial > Soil > Wetlands > Peat ... | reverse complement strand
CCGTGCGCCAGCAAATAGGCTGCCAGCTGGTAGTGCCGGTTCTGAGTGGCGGTGAGCAGGGGAGTCCACCCGTAATGAGTGGTCTGGTTCACATCGGCCTTCGACTCTACCAGGATCCGGGCGCACTCGATGCAATTCTCGCGCGCCGCGAAGACCAGTGGCGTCAATCCGCCACCATCCTTGTCCGATTGGCGTCCAAAGGAGGCGAATGCCGCTGCTTCATCTGCCGCCGCCTGCCGATCCGCCGCGGTTGCGTTCGCGGGTAACGGCGCACCGGGCCGTGCCCCCCGGCCCCGTGCGCGATTGCCCTTCACTCCAAAACTGCTCGCCAGCCGTTGCGTCACCGTCGGTGCCAGATACGCCTTATTTCCCTTGGTGTCGATGGCGGACTCGGCCGCGACATCCGCGCCGTGCGCGATCAGGGTTTTCACTGCATCCGCATGCCCCTGCTCGGCCGCCCACATCAAGGCCGTCGTGCCGCGCAATTTATCCTTCGCGTTGACGTCCGCCTTGTGCGCCAGCAACACCTCGATGGCAGCCACCCTGCCATTGCGCGACGCCAGCATGAGAGGCGTCTCTCCTTCGGGACCGAGCTCGTTCGGATCCGCCCCGGCCTTCAATAATCTGTCGAGCATCGGCGCGCTTCCCGCGATGGACGCCAGATAGAGCGCTGTCGCCCCGTCATGATTGGCGGCCTTCACATTGGCCCCCGCGGCGATCAGCTCATCGGCCATTGCCACGTCGTTCCTGTAGGCGGCCCACTGGATGGCTGTCGCTCCATCCGCCTGTGGCGCGTTCACGTCCGTTTTCTTTTGCAGCAGGGCTCGTACCGCGGACTCGCTGCCCGCCATCGCCGCATCGGCGACCGGACTGCTCACCGCGCCAAATCCCGCCGGCAAAAACAGCAGGGAAAATGCCAGCGGCGCGGCGCACGCCATCGTTGCAGGTTTAAAGCGCATATGCCTCTTCTCCATAACAGAACTGTACATAAATAGCATACTCACAACGTCGCTCAAAAAGCCTTATCGCCGCACAGCGTCGTGAGGCAGATCGAACTACCGAAGTTCGCGGGCACTTCGAGGCCCTGGGCCTTCATTAGCTTTGTCAGAAGAGCTTCGGCTTCGGGGTGGGGAAGGGCTGACTGAACCCCTACCCGAACCAGCCCGCGCGTGTAATCGATCGGAACCCAGGTATGGCCCAGCAACGCGCCGTTGACGGTGTCGCGGCTGCCCTTGTCATGGAGGTCCAGTTTGGCGCCACGATCGGCCAGCATCTGGATCACCTCGACTCGCCCCTTATGCGCCGCCCCATGCAGAGCCGCGCGCCCCTGATCGTCCGCCAGGTTCGGATCGATGCCCAGATCGAGGCACATTTTGACCGCTTCCAGATTGTCCGCCGGTGACCACTCATAGGTCACGCCTTCCACCCAACCGATGCCCGAGGCCACCGCGAGCGCCGTATCGCCCTCCGCCGTGGCAATCTTCGGGTCCGCGCCGTGTGCCAGCAGCAGTTTCATCAGCACCACATCGCCCGACTGCGCGGCCCGCAGGAAAGGCGTCGCGCCGTCTTCGAACAGCCACTGCATGGTGAAGATCGTGCGGGTTTCCGTGCTGTCGCCTTTGCAGGCGGCCGGGGTTGACGCCTTGCCGCAAATGCGCCCGTTGACGTTCGCGCCCTTATCGAGCAGCAGTTTGATGTAATCCAGCTGATCCATGTCCGGGTTGCGGACGGGATAGTCTCCGCCTTCGATGTTGCGGTTATCCGTAGCCAGATACAGAGGGCTCCAGCCGCCGTTATTGGAAATATTCGGATTTGCCCCGTGCTCCAGCAGATATGCCGCCAGTTTGTAATGCCGGTTCTGCGTGGCGGTCAGCAACGGAGTCCAGCCGTAATGAGTGGTCTGGTTCACATCGGCTTTGGCCTCCACCAGCAGCCTCGCGCATTCCATGCAGTTCTCTCGCGCCGCGAAGACCAGCGGAGTCAGGCCGCCGCCATTCTTGTCCGTCTGGCGTCCGAACGAAGCGAAGGCGGCTGCCGCGTCCGCCGCTGCCTGCGCATCTTCGGCAGTCCCGGGCGCTCCAGGCGCAGCCGGTTTCGTACCCGCGGCGGCCCGTGGCGGCCGGGTTCCGCGGCCCGGGCCACGCTGGCCCTTCGCCCCAAAGCTCGAATTCAGCCTCGCGTTAATCGTGTCTGCAAGATAGGCTCTCCCGCCTTTGGTATCGAACCCGGAAGCGGCCGAAACGTCGGCGCCGCGGTCGATCAACACCTTCACGGCATCCGCATGTCCCTGTTCCGCGGCCCACATCAAAGCCGTCGTCCCGCGCAATTTATCCTTCGCGTTGATATCCGCTTTCCGGGCCAGCAGCACTTCGATCGCATCCACTTTGCCATTGCGCGAGGCCAGCATGAGAGGTGTTTCTCCCTGCGGCCCGATCTCATTCGGATCCGCCCCGGCTTTCAATAATCTGTCGAGCATCGGCGCGCTTCCCGAGATCGAAGCCAGATAGAGCGCTGTCGCCCCTTCGCGATTGGCAGTTTTCACATTCGCGCCCGCCTTAATCAGGACGTCGGCCATGGCCACGTCGTTCTTGTAAGCAGCCCACTGGATGGCTGTCGCTCCATCCGCCTGTGGCGCGTTCACGTCCGCTTTCCTCGCAACAAGCGACCGTACCAGCGAGACATCGCCCGACATCGCCGCATCGGCGACCGGGCTGCTTCCGGCGCCAAAAGCGGCGACGGATGAGACGAAAGATAAGGACACTACGATTACAAACCTAAAGTGCATTTTTTAAACCCTGTGCTTAAGAGAGATTCGATAAAAGAGATTCGATAAGAGAGGTGCAGATACCAGAATACTGAAGCCGATACTTGACTGGCCTTGTTCCATACAAAAAGCGACAAAAAAGCCCGGTCCGCGGTGGCATTTGCGCGCCGAAGGCCGGGCTTTCGATTCAACCGGAAGGAGGCTACTTCGACGGCGCGTCCCCCTTGCACAACGTGGTCAGGCAGATTGAACCTTCGAACTTCGCCGGAATGGGGATTCCTTTCGCCGTCATCAACTTGATCAGCAGAGCTTCCGCGTCAGGATGCGGCAAAGCGGACTGCACTCCCACCCGTACCAGACCCCGCGTATAGTCGAGGGGTATCCAGGTGTGACCCAGCATTGCCCCGTTAACCGTATCGCGGCTGCCTTTATCGTGAGTGTCCATTTTGGCCCCGTGATCGACCAGCATCTGGATCACGGCCACCCGGCCTTTGTGCGCCGCGCCATGCAATGCCGTCCGTCCCTGATCGTCCGCAATGTTGGGGTCGATACCCAGATCGAGGCACATTTTCACTGCTTCCAGGTTATCGGCCTTCGACCATTCGTAGGTCACGCCCTCAACCCATCCGATCCCGGCCGCAACCGCCAGAGGCGTTTCGTTTTGCGCGGTATAGATCTTCGGATTGGCGCCGTGAGCGAGCAGCAGTTTCATCAACACCACATCGCCCGACTGAGCCGCCCGCAGGAACGGCGTCGCGCCGTCTTCATACAACCACTGCATGGTGAAAATCGTGCGGGTTTCGGTGCTGTCGCCTTTACAGGCGGTAGCAGTCGATGCAATGCCGCAAATGCGGGCGTTGACGTCTGCCCCGTGAGCGAGCAGCAGTTTGATGAAGTCGAGATGATCCATATCCGGGTTGCGAACCGGATAGTCGCCCCCTTCGATATTGCGGTTATCCGTCGCAATATAAAGAGGCGCCCATCCGCCGTCATTGGCGATATTCGGGTTTGCCCCATGATCGAGCAGATAAGCGGCCAGCTTGTAGTGGCGATTCTGGGTAGCCGTCAGGAGTGGCGTCCAGCCGTAGCGGGTGGTCTGGTTCACGTCGGCTTTCGCCTCTACCAGTTCCCGCGCGCATTCGATGCAATTCTCGCGCGCCGCGAACACGAGCGGAGTCAACCCGCCGCCTTCTTTATCGACATGCCGTCCAAAGGATGCGAAGGCTGCTGCCCTATCCGCCTTGGCTTGAGCATCTTCTGCGTTTGCGCCCGCACCCACGCCAGCGATCGCAACGGTGCCGCGACCGGGCGGTCCCGGACGCGCCCCGGGTCTGCGGTTACGCTGGCCCCTCGCCCCGAAACTTGAGTTCAACCGGTCTTTGATCGTGGGGGCAAGATATGCTTTCGCTCCCTTGGTATCCGAGAACGATGCGGCGGAGATGTTGGCGCCATGGTCGATCAATTCCTTCACCGCCGGCGCGTTCCCTTCTTCGGTTGCCCACATCAAAGCCGTGGTCCCGCGCAATTTGTCCGTTGCATTCACGTCGGCTTTATGGTCGAGTAACACTTTGATCGCGTCCACGTTCCCGTTACGCGATGCCAGCATCAGGGGCGTCTCGCCTTCCGGCCCCCGCTCGTCCACTTCCGCGCCCGCTTTCAGCAATTTCTCCAGCATGGGCCCGTTTCCCCGGATGGACGCCAGATACATTGCGGTGGCTCCATCGTGGTTGGCGGTTTTGACATCCGCGCCCGCCGCTATCAACAAATCGGCTATCTCCAGGTTATTCCTGTAGGCCGCCCATTGAATGGCGGTGGCGCCGTCCGCCTGAGGCGCATTTACATCCACCTTCGACTTCAAAAGGGTTCGCAACGTCTCCGTGTCGCCGCGCATGGCTGCATCGGCGACACGGCTGCTGCTTACCGCGGCGAAAACTGCCGGCGACAGGAGAAACGAACCCGCCAGCAGTGCCGCCGCATGTATGGTTAAACGTCCAACATGCATTTACTTGCTTCTCCAAAAGACTAAATGGCTACAACCAAACCAAACTGCTTAAGCCAGACCGGGAAGTAGACCCGTGCTGTCGCCGATGCTGTTCTGATGGATGCCGTACATGCTGAGAATACTCAGCAGCAGGTTGCCCGTTGTCATGGTCTTGCTCGGGAAAGCGAGGTGACGGTTGCCCTTCATCTGGCCGCCCGCGCCGCCCACCAGAACGTGCGGAACATCGTAGTGCAAATGCTGGTTGGAATCGCCCATGTTGGTCCCGTAGAGAATCAGGGTGTGATCGAGTAGCGTGCCATCGCCGTCGTTCGTTTTCTTCAGCTTGTCGACGAAATAGGCCAGACACTTGATGTGGTACTGGTTGATGTGCGAATACCGCTCGATGTTCTGCGGATTCTCCGCATGGTGCGAAGCTCCATGGAAGCCGGAGGTGACACCGCTTTCCGGGTAAGAGCGGGCTGTCAGATCGCGGGCATAAAGAACCGTCGCAACTCGCGTAATATCGCCGCGGAAAGCCAGCGCCATAAGATCGGAGTGCAGCTTCACGTGCTCGTCGAACGATTCCGGCACGCCCGCCGGGGCGATAAACCCGTCGGTGTTCGCCTGGCCCGAGGACTTCTTTGCCAGTTCCAGCCGCCGCTCGATTTCGCGAATATCGGTCTCGTATTCGTCCAGCCGCGCACGGTCGCCCGCACCCAGATCCTGCTTGAACCGGGTAAGACTCTGCGATACCGAATCGAGAATGCTGCGGTCCTGCTCCCGGCGCGCGGCGCGTTCTTCCGAACTGCCACCGGCTCCGAACAAGCGTTCGAACGCTACCTGTGGATCGAGTTCCATCGGGAGCGGCTGCGTCGGAGACGACCACGAAATCGAGTTCGTATACGCGCAACTGTAGCCTTCTCCGCAATTGCTTGAATTCGCGCCCGGGTCTTCCAGTGCCAGCTGTAACGACGGCAACAGGGTTTCCTGCCCGATCCTCTGGGCAATGATCTGGTCGATCGTTGTGCCGTCTCTGATGTCGGCGCCAGTAGTCTTCTTGGGTTTGTCGGCGCACATAAAGGCAGCCGCCACCCAGTGGTCCGCACCAGTCACGCCCGGAGGCGGTTCGGCCGACTTCGACCACATACCGCTCAGAATCACGGTTTGATCCCGGAACGGCTCAAGCGGCTTGAAGATCATGGGGTATTCGAAGCCGGGGTCGGTGCTCTTGGGTACCCAATATCCCGGTGCCCCTCCATGCGGAACAAAGATCCCCGTGAAGCGTGTCTTTGGATTGGCCGCCGTCTTCCGCAACATTGTCTGGGCCGGCACCATCGATTCCAAAAACGGTAATGCCAGGGCTACTCCGGCGCCGTGCAGGAAAGTTCGCCGTGGGATGTGCTTCCGGGTAATGAACATTGTCCGATATCTCCTTTATTTTTATTTGACTACGCTAATTTGACTGTGTACAGCGCTCAAACGATTCCAGTCGCTGTACTGGTTCGCCCTAACGGGACGCTCGCGTCTCATTCTGGGCCTGTTTCATATTCATCTGGAAAGGCTCGCTCTTCACGATACCCAGTACGAAAGATGAAAACCGATAGTTGTTGCGGGCTGCTTCGTGTATGATCGAGCGTATCAGCGGCATGTCATAGTAATCGGTGCCACGGCCGAGCGCGTAGATCATCAGATTCTCCGTGAGAACCCGCTCGAACTCCGGAGAATATTTTACCAGTGCAGCGCGGAGGCTGGCCACGCCATCCAGTTTGGTGCCGTCAACCAGATGGCCGGATGCATCGATGGGTTTCCCCTCGTCCGTAGTACGCCACTGGCCGATTGCATCGAAGTTTTCCAGCGAAAACCCGATCGGATCCATGATTTTGTGGCAACTGGCGCACGGTTCGTTCTTCCGGTGCATCTCCATCTGCTGCCTCATGGTAGGTTTTGACGCATGCGCGTCATCGGTCGATTCGACCAGAGCCGGTACGTTCGGCGGCGGGTCCGGTGGCTGAACGCCGAGGAAAATCTGCATGATCCTCTTGCCACGGACCGTCGGGGTCGTCCGCTGCGGATAGGCCGTGATCGTTTCGATGGCACCCTTGCCGAGGAGACCCCGGCGCATATCGAAATCAGGCGTCAATACGATTCGCCGGAAGTTGCTGCCATAGATGTTTGGAATTCCGTAATGCTTGGCCAGCCGCTCATTGACGAAAGTGTAGTTCGCATCCAGCAGATCGGTCACGCTGCGGTCTTCATGTACGATGCTGCCGACGAACAACTCCATCTCCTTGCGCATTGCCGCACGCAGGTTATCGTCGAAGTCCGGATATAAAGCCGCGACCGGTTCGATCGGCTGCAGGTTGCGTATTTCTAGCCACTGGCCCGCGAAATTGTTAACCAGCGCATCCGATTTGGGGTCGGCCAGCATCCGGTGGACTTCCCGATCGAGAACCGCGGGTTCCCGCAGTTTGTTCTCGCTCGCCACCGTGATCAGCTCGTCATCCGGAATACTGCTCCAGAGGAAGAATGAAAGCCGCGACGCCAGTTCGAGATCCGTAATGCGGTATTTCTGGCCTGCCCTGACGTTCTCCGGTACCGTTTCCTTGCGGAAGACGAACTCCGGGTCGGCCAGGATGCGCTGTAGCGCCATTTCAATCCCCTGGTCGAAAGAGCCTTCATTCCGGCCCCTCTGGTAGAAACCCATCAGCATTTCAGTGTCCCGCGGCGTAATGGGGCGGCGGAAGGCATGACGCGCCAGTGTGTCCACGATCTTTTTGGCGCAGGCAGGCTCCTGACTGGCATTCGCCGGGTGACAAACAAAAATCTTCGCTCGGCTGGGCGAGTCCGTCGCTCCGGTGGCTTTGTACGGCCCGAGAATATCGAGTTTGCCTACATGCGGATAGAACCGGAAGCCCGGTAGTCCACCGGTCTCGATGGTATCTCTCAGGAAGTGCTGGTCGAGGTCGTTGCCCGGAGCCAGTTGCGTGGCGAGGAAAGTCACGCCAACCGTGTGCGGGCCGGCCGTCACATGGACATGTACATCCGCCGTGCCGCTGTGAATCGCGGCGCCGCGCGCAACTTCTTTATCCCAGTCGTATACTTTGACCCGTGTTCCATCGATCAGGAGTTCGAGCTTTTCGCCCGGAATGTCCCCGAAGGCTGAGTTGTTGTCCATCAGACCTTTGTTGATGGGGAACACTTTGAAAACATAGTCGCCGTCGGAGGGAAACAAGTACTTGGCAACCAAACCGCCGCGTGTCCCGAACGGCAGGCCATCGATATGGTAGTCCTGCGAGGTGTCCGAGGGAACCCGGAAAGTGACTGAGGTTGCATCCTTCACGTCGCCCAGCGCGAGACGGCTGATCTTTCCCGCCGCGGAGGTATACCCTTCGAGTAGCGCGGGGGACAGCGATAACGCCGCCGCCACATTGTCGAATCCACGCGTCGAATCGTCCGATGGCAGGTACTTCGAGGGGTCGACGTCAACCGCCAGCAGGTCGCGAATTGAATTCTTGTATTCGGCGCGGTTGAGGCGGTGCAGACCGGGAGGCGGAAGATTCGTCACCGCGTGCTTGTCCAGCTGGTTCTCAAGGTAAGAGATCATGGACTCGAATTTTGCCGGAGTCGGCCGCGGCATCCCCGACGGAGGCATCATCCCCGCGCGAGTCATGTGAACCACTTTTTCCCAGGTCTCCGCGTCATGCTCGATGTTTGCCGTATCGACATCGTCGAGCGTCACGGCCAGAGCGGCGGCGAACCCGGTTTTCTTCATTTTCTCGCTGTGGCAAACCACGCAATACTGGTTCAGGAAGGCCCGCTCCGTCGCGGCCGTCACGGGGGGAGCTGTCGTTGGCGTTCCGGAGCCGGCGGTTTGAGCCCAGCCGACCGATACGAGAGGCGCGAACGCGAGAGAGGCGATTGCAAGGAGTCTGATCTTCATGAATAGTTTGACCAAATTGAGTTTATCAGCAACCTTGCTATATCAGTCCGGCAGGGTTGCCAAAAAATTACGTCCGGTTAAACAGGCGATGAAAACGCAGGTAAAGTTACCCTGATGAACGGGGTTTGGGATGCTATCATCGATACCGTTATTCATCGTTGGAACCTTATGGATCAGGCCAGCCGGATTATCGCCCGATGGGCCGGTGCGTCCGGCGTGATCAGTCCTGAGCGGATCGCCTGCACGGCCTGGAAAAAGGCCGTCGGGAATCGAATTGCGCTGCGCACGCGAGCGGTGAAACTGGTTCGAACTACTTTAGTAGTGGAGGTCGACGATGAACTCTGGCGGAAGAATCTGTGGAGTTTGCGGTATCAGATTCTGCGCAACCTCGAAAAAGCCATTGGCCCGGAGATCGTGAGCGGCGTCGAACTGCGGGTGATGCCGCCGCGCCTCGGACCGGGGCGGGAAGTGGAAGAACGCCCGGCCCCGGGGTTGTTTTCCGGAGATGAAGCGGAAGCGATCGCCGATCCGGGCCTGCGCCGCATTTATATAGCCGCGCGCCGCCGTGAGAGTGCATAGGACGCCGTGCCCGTGAGATTAGACAGGAAAAGCCGGATTTGAAGCTCACCGAAACAGAAGTGCGTCACGTCGCGAATCTCGCGAACCTCAACCTCACCGAAACCGAAATCGCCGCCATGGTGCACGATCTGGGAAGTATCCTGGAACATATGGACCGGCTGGCTGGCATCGATACGGAGGGTATTGAGCCCATGACCCAGGTGCTCTATCCAGCCGGAGAGACCGCCGCGCTGCGGCCAGACGTCGAGCGTGCCCCGCTCGGCAACACGCTCGCGCTTGGCAATGCGCCGGTGTCCGGCAGCGGCTACTTCAAAGTTCCGAAAGTGATCGAGCGATGACCGCGCATACCGTTGGGACCATTCGCGCGAGCCTGTTGAAGAAGGAATTCAGCGCGGTCGAAATCGCGCGCGAAGCGCTTCTGTACGGGGAACGCGAAAATCCGAAGACCAATGCCTATTTGCTGTTTTCGTCCGAACGGGCACTTGAGGCCGCGGAACGCGTCGACGCGAAAATCGCGGCGGGCGAAGACCCCGGCCGACTGGCCGGCGTACCGGTTGCAGTCAAGGATGTCATCCTGACAAAAGGGTTGCGAACCACCTGCGGGTCCCGCATGCTGGAGCATTACATCCCGCCCTATGACGCTACGGCCGTTGAGCGGATTGAGGCGGCCGGCGGAATCATCGTCGGCAAGACGAACTGCGATGAGTTCGCGATGGGATCCTCGAACGAGAACAGCGCCTTCGGGCCGGTGCGCAATCCGGTGGCGCTTGACCGTGTGCCGGGCGGATCGAGCGGCGGGTCGGCGGCAGCGGTCGCCCAGAACACGGCTGTAGTTTCACTCGGTTCCGATACCGGCGGTTCCATCCGGCAGCCCGCGTCGTTCTGCGGCGTGGTCGGGGTGACGCCGACTTATGGGCGCGTATCGCGCTACGGGCTGGTGGCCTTCGCCAGTTCACTCGACCACATCGGCCCGTTCGCGCGTAACGTGAAGGATGCCGCCACGGTGCTCGAAGTCATGGCAGGGCGCGATCCCCTCGATTCCACCTCCGCCGACGCGCCGGTGCCGAATTACGCGGCCCATCTCAACGGCGATGTGCGCGGCCTGAAACTGGGCGTGCCCGCTGAATACATGAAGCATGCGTCCGGCGAAACGGCGGTACTGATCGATCGGGCCATTGACAGTCTGCGTGGCCTCGGTTGCGACGTGCGCGAGATCAGGCTGCCTGCCACGGACTACGCCATTGCCACTTACTACATCATCTGCACGGCGGAGGCGAGTTCGAACCTGGCGCGCTACGATGGCGCGCGATACACGTTCCGCTCGGGCCATTCCGGGACCTTGAACGACATGTACCGCAATACCCGGGGCGAGGGTTTCGGCGCCGAGGTGAAACGCCGGATCATGCTCGGCACTTATGTGCTCAGCCACGGTTATTACGACGCATACTATCTGAAAGCGCAGAAAGTGCGCGCGCTGATTACGCGGGATTTCACCCGCGCGTTCGAGGCCGTCGACGCGATCGTAGCGCCGGTCTCGCCCTTTCCGGCTTTCCGGCTCGGCGAGAAATCGAACGACCCCATGCAAATGTATCTCTCGGACATTTATACGATTACCGGGAGCCTGGCCGGTATTCCCTGCATGAGCGTGCCGTGTGGCGTGACCGGAGAGGGATTACCCGTCGGCCTGCAGATCCTGTGTAATCATTTCCACGAGCGCGAGATGTTCCGTCTCGCGGATGCGTTCGAAAGAAGGTAGCATCAAAGACATGGCTTTCACACTTCCTCCATTACCTTACGCTCCCGATGCGCTGGAGCCTTATATCGACAAGACCACCATGGAAATTCACCATGGAAAGCACCACAATGCATACGTTACGAATTTGAATAAAGCGCTGGAATCGGCGCCCGAACTGGCTGGCAAGTCTCTCGAAGAACTGCTGGCCGGCAACTGCGCGATCGTGCCGGAGGGGATTCGTACCGCCGTCCGCAATAATGGCGGCGGGCATGCCAACCACTCCATGTTCTGGACCATTATGGGCGCTCCCTCGGGCGCGGCGGAACCGGACGGCGCGCTGGCCGAGGCGATCGGCAGCGCATTCGGCGGGTTCGGGCCGTTCAAAGAGAAATTCAACGCTGCCGCGGCCACTCGTTTCGGCTCCGGCTGGGCCTGGCTGCTAAACAACGGCGGCAAGCTCGAGATCGTATCCACCGCCAATCAGGACAGCCCGCTTATGGAGGGCAAAACTCCGGTGATGGGGCTCGATGTCTGGGAGCACGCGTATTATCTGAAATATCAGAATCGCCGGCCGGAATATGTGGGCGCCTGGTGGAGCGTCGTGAACTGGAAGGAAGTCGGGAAGCGGTTCGGAAAATAGAAGCTTACCGGGTTTCGTCCATTCGATAGAGATAAATCATGTGGGGCCGGCCTTCGACAACCATCCGGTTGACGCTGACCGGCTTCCATCCGCGAATTTCAAAGTCGTGAGAAACCACCCGGGCAGCCGGCTTCAGTTCCTTCAAAAGAATGGGCTTAAGTCGCTCGTTCGAACTGGTCAGCAGATACAGCGTGACTACATCCGCCGGGCTTAAGTCGTACCGAAGGGCGTTGCCATGCACGATTTGCACCTGACCGCTTAATCCGAGGGCCGCTACCCGCGCCAGTGTCCGCAGGTAAATATTCCGGCGGATTTCAATTCCCACGGCGCGCGCCTTGAACTTTTGCGCGGCTGCAATCACGATTCTTCCGTCGCCGCAACCCAGATCGTAGACCATTTCGCCCGGCCGCACCTGGGCGATCGTCAACATCCGATCGACAACGGATGCCGGGCTGGGATAGGCGGGGGCGAGGGTATCGGGATCGGTGAAACGCTGCGCCCTGGCGCTCGTCGACCCTACGCTGAGCAGCGCAAGAACCAAGGCCGATATGGAAAATACGCCACCAGAGCTGAATTTCATGTCTATTGTGAGGACGTTGCCCCGACCGAAACCAGTTTCACTTTTGCAATACGGGACATAATATCGGACCACGACGTCCAGAGATCGCGTGGCCGGGTGATTGTATATTCGGAACCGCGGAGATGCTTCACCACATTCCCGATCGGGTCCCTCCAGGGGTTCTCTACCGGCGACAGGTTGTAATTCATGTAAAAAACCGGGTAGGAAACGCTTGAAAGCTCCTTCAGGCTGTCGATTGGAACGTTCTCATTCAGCGCGACTTTGGGACCGGCGAAAATCACCGCGTCGGCGTCGTTGGTGCCGAGTTCGTCCACGATCAACTTCGTGAGAAAAGCGCCTTCGCTGTGGGGATCGGCCAGTTTCTTATAATCGACGATGCCCAGTTTCAGGGAAGACAACGCCTTTCCGAGCCTGGGGAAGTCGATCTGGCTGGAATTATCTTCCCGGTAGACGATCCGCTGCTCGTTCAGGTTGAAGGCGACGACCGAGAATTTACATATCCTCGGATCCCGGGAAATATTACGCAGGATCGAGACGAGCGCGCTGGTATCGATCGGCTGCATGCTGGAGGCATAACCCTGCTGGGGCGCGAAATTGAGCAGGATTTTGACTTTGAGCGGACTCTCCGTAATCCTGGTAACGCTGGGCTCTTCCTTGAAAAAACTCTGATCCGAAGTCTCAATACTATTGCGCGCGATCGGCAGCTTCATGCTCTGGTCCCGGGGTGAGAGTGCTGCCGTTATATCCCAACTCGACGAGCAGATGCGTTCAATCCGGTCGCGCATCATCCAGTCAACGTGGTAATCGCCTTCTCCCACGTCGAAACCGCCTCCGAGGTAAGCGTCTCCCGAGGCGTCGGCATCCAGATCGGGAACGGTATATTTCTGGGAAAAGTAAGCCGGGGAGTCTTTTGCGGAAGCCGAAGTGACCCGGAAAATAACGGTCAGGGTATCGCCATCGCCCGCCAGTTCCCGCAACGGGATCGCAATGTCATAGCCGGAGTGAAACCGAAGGTCGAAGCCCATGAGCGGTTTGACGGGAGTGACGGTGCAGGGAAGATCTTTCCGGGTTTCACCGGCATCGAGCACCGCGCCATCGTTCCCGATCAACTGGACTGTACCCCCGGCGGTGGACGCGCGCATCAGTACCTGTGGGAAGAGTGTCCCGGGGACCGCTACACTCAGAATCACGCACGAAAAGAACTTCATCCCCGACACTTTCAGTGCCCTCAGAGCAATTTAAGATTCCGGTTGACCGGAATCGGCTACCATCGTACACCCGTCAGAGCGAATCGAGCACGCCCATAAACTGGTTCAGATTCACGGGGTCCGGCAACAACGGGTGTTCGAGCGGTTTATTCCGCAGACGCTTATCGACCGCGCGCGAGAAGAAGTCCGTTGGCCCGCTCTCTTCAGCAATCTGCTCCCATACCGGGATAGCGGCTTCGCGCTTTCCATCGAGCAGCAGAGCATACCCCAGTGCCAGCCGGCGCAGGGTGCCCATCGACGCGGGAATCAGCCGATTGGCGCGAGTCTCCCACTCGGAGGCGCCCGCCGAAGGCAGCGCGGCGAAACGAGAGATCAGCATGGGTCCGTCCAGGAGCCTGGGGCCAATGGCGAGAGCGTCTTTGCCCGCCTGCTCACGGTCGTGCGCGAGCAGATCCCATATCGTCAACTGCGAATAACCGTTGCCGCGAACCGGCGCCGACGCTGTTCCGGCAACCGTGGACCGCAAAGCGGCAATTGCTTCGCTTTTGCGGCCCGTGCGGTAGAGCCAGTCCGCCACGAGCAGGGGCATCAGCCCATCGGCGGTCTTCGTGCGTTGAGCGCGGAACTGCGAAAATAATGCGTCCGCGCCCGCCTTGTCTCCGGCGCGGAATTTTGCCCAGGCCGCCTTGTAAAGGTCACCGTATTGTTCGAAGTCCGGCTGGGCGGTATGCGCCCGCAGATAGGCAGCGGCCGCTTCCGTGAACTTGCGCCAGGAATAATTCAGATCTCCGATGGAATCGTGTGGATTCGCGTCCTTCGGGCGCAACCGCGCGTATTCCCGAAGCGCGGCGAGGGCACCATTGTAATCGCCGGCGTACGAACGGGCGTAACCGAGATTGTTCCACGCGAGTGGGTCGTCCGGGCGCAGGATCGTCAGCTTTTTCCAGTCGGCCGCGGCAGCCGCGAATTGGCCCGCGCCTGTCTCCGCTTCCGCGAGAGTGCGCAGAGGGAGGTCGTCGCCCGGACTCAGCGACGCGATCTTCCGCATGGCCTCAATTCTGGCGGACCGGTCCGAATGCAGAGAGGCCGCATCCAGATCGAGCGTGGCCAGAGTCAACGGATCGAGTTTGTGCTGCCGCGCCCGCGCTATGACGTCTTCGGCGGCGGCGCGGTCCGTACGCGCCACCGTTCCCGCGAGTGTCACCCATGCGGCGCCGAAGTCCGGATCGAGACGAAGCGCCTGTTCCAGATCGCCGATACTGTCGGCCGCGGGGGATTCGAGAGCGATGGAGTAGAGCCGCAAGGCGCTCAAATTTTCGGTCGGCGGGGGCTTGGGATGGGATGAAAACTGCCGGGCTATCTTATTTAACGCAGCCAATGGAGAAGTATCCGCAGCCGTGACGATTCGAAGCGATTTGCCCGTGGAAAGATCCTCTTCGGTGGCCGTGATGCGGACCTTACTGCCCGCGCGTTCCACATATCCTTCGATCAGACGCGTTGCACCGGCGGCCCGAGCTTCCTGGTGCTCACTGGAGATGCCGGGCGCCGAAACGGGCCGCGGGCCGAGCGCGGGTCCGAAACCACTCAGTTCCGCCGATGTGAGCACGGGGCCATCCATCGCTCCGTGCAGCGAAACCGCGAGGGTTTCACTGGCGGCGCGGCCCGTCCAGTCGAGGGACGGGTTTCCGGAGAGATTCTCGAAGCTCAAGATCGCGTAACGAGGAGGCGGGCCCGGGGTTTGCTTCCGGCAGGCCAGTTCCGCCAGCGCAATAAAGAGAAGAAACGCGCCGCGGCTAGAGAACACGCGGTTCCAGCGCCATGAGGTCTTTGAATTCGGCGGTTTCGCGCAAAGCCGCGAATTCTTTGGCTTTCCGCAGCTTGTCTCTATCTTTAAACCCTTCTTCGAGAGCCTTGCGCACGTATTCGAGCGCCAGTTCGTTTTTACCGGCGATGGCATACATACGAGCCAGTTCGTAGTGGTAACGGGCTCTATCGGCGACACTCCGGTCCAGCATTCTGGTACCGACCATACCGCGCTCTTCAAAGATATCGGGATCGAGTTGCAATGCCCGGGAATACGCCTTCGTCATCTGTTCGAACTTGCCCCGTGCATAATAAGCGGTTCCGAGATTGCTCCAGATGGAGGCGGAATCGGGGGCAAGGGCGAGGGCCTTTGTATAACGCCCGATCGCCGTGCCGAATTTCCTGCGGGCGTAGAAAACGGTCCCCAGATTATTCATCGCGTCGGCGTATTTACGATTGAGCTTGAGCGCGTGTTCGTAGCTTTTCTTCGCCGCGCCCAAATCTCCCAGCTGATGGTAAGCGATGCCAACCTTGTTCCAGAGGACGGCTGAATTTCCCGCGGCCGGACGATAGGCATCGATCGCATTGCGGTACATTTTCCGCGCCATAAACAGATCGCCCCGCTGTTCGGGGGTGAGTTGAGGCGGCGTTGCCGTCTGGGCGCAGGCAAACGAGGCGGCGATTGCAAAAGCCAGAAAGATCCTCATTTAAACACGTCCTTCAATCTCCCGAGAAAACCCTTCCTGCGAGGAGGCTCGGCGGGTGGATTCGGTCTGGTCAACGGGAGCGGAGACTGGGCGTTGTCAGGCCGGGGCGGAGCAACGGAAACGGTTGCGGGCGATTGTGAATTCCGCGAGCTGGCGGGCGGCGACTCCCATCCGGAGACCGTGGTCTGATCGCCCTTGCCCCCGTGAAGCGGGCAGATGCCCACGGGTTCCGTTCCGGCAATGAACACTTCGGGCGCCTGAGTCGGGCACTGGGCGCCGGCGGGCATTCCCGATTCAGGATCGATGGTGACGGTGACGACGCCATCGGGAGCTTCGAAGGCTTTGGTATCCGAATAGCGGCGCAATTGCACGGCGCGCTTCATGAACTCCGTCCATATGGGCAAGGCGGAATGCGCGCCTTCAATGTCGAGCTCGCGATTATCGTCGAAGCCTACCCACACGATACACAGGAGGTTGGAGGTGAAACCGGCGAACCAGCCATCGTGCGACGTGCCTGTCTTGCCTGCGGCGGGCGCGGTGAAGCCGCGGGAGCGAACGCCGGCCCCCGTACCGGTCCGAAGCACCTCTTCGAGCATGTTGACCACGAGATAATCGACTCGCGGATCGAGCACCGTTTTGGTCACGGGCTTCTGATCGAGCAGCACCTTGCCGCCCGGTTCCCTGACCAGAGAGACGAGCGAAGGCTGGACGTGGACGCCGTGATTGGCAAAGACCGTCCATGCTCCGGCCATTTCGAGGGGCGTGGCGTCGTAGGAGCCGATCGCCATGGCGGGAGTTGCCTTAACGTCTTCGCTGATACCGGCGCGGTGCGCGAGATTGACCACCGAGCTGTAGCCCACCATTTCGGCCACCTTGATGGTGGCGACGTTCAGCGATTTTGCCAGTGCCTTGCGCAGGGTGACCGGCCCGTAGAAGGTATGTTCGAAGTTGCCCGGCGTATATTCCTGGCCGTCGAACTCGAACGTGGTGGGTTCATCCACGACAATGGACGCGGGCGTGAGGGTTCGCGTGCCTCCGGCGACGCCGGTGTTCATGGCGGCGGCATAAACGAACGGCTTGAAGATCGATCCCGGCGGCCGTTCGGAGAGCACGCGATTCAACTGGCTGGCTCCGTAATTACGGCCTCCGATCAGCGCTTTGATCTCGCCCGTGTGAGGATCGAGGGCGATCAGGGCGCATTGCGGCGCGACGAACGGCACGTTTTTGAAGCGCTTCTGCCTGTGCACGATTTCATCCACCTGCTTCATGCCGGCGGCGACGGCTTCGTTGGCGGCTTTCTGCAAATCGAGATCGAGCGTGGTGTAAATCTTGTCGGAACGGGCCTGAAAATCGTAGCCGGGGAAGCGCTTCTCCAGATCGTCGTTCAGCAGGTCGACGAAATAGGGCGCTTCGGTGGATTCAGAGGCGCCGGTGGCCAGGGTGAGCGGCGCTTCGATCGCGATGGCGTAATCCCGATCGTTAACGAAGCCATTCTGCCGCATCAATCCGACGATGGTGTTGCGCCGCTCGCGCACGCGCTCGGGATGCCGGTACGGATTGTAGTAACTGGCGCCGCGCACGATCGCGGCCAGAGTGGCGGCCTCCGGCAAAGTCAGGGACCGCAGATCCTTGTTGAAATAGGACTGCGCCGCTTCCCCGAAGCCGCGGATGGTGAAACTGCCGCGGTATCCAAGATCCACCTGGTTGCAGTACATCTCGAAGATCTGCTGTTTGGTGAGCTTCTGTTCGAGTTGCATGGTGATCATGATTTCCGCCAGTTTGCGGCGCCAGTTGCGCGCCGGGGTCAGAAACATGTCGCGGGCCAGCTGCATGGAGAGGGTGGATGCGCCCTGGACGTTGCGGCCACGCCTGACGTCCACCAGGGCCGACCGGACGATGCCGATGGGATCGAAGCCGGAGTGCTGGAAGAAGCGCTTATCCTCGGCTGAAAGGATGGCATCCCTGAGCACCGGAGGAATGTCGTCGTAGTGGACGATGCGTTGTTTTTCGCGGTTGCGATCGTAGAGGTTGGTGATGAGCTGCGGCTCCAGCTCATAGAGAGGCCTGTCGGTGTTGTCGCGGAGCGAGACGATGCGGGTGATTCTGCCGCCGGCAAATTTGACGGTAGCGGGCTCCTGATCGAAATATGCATCGGCGCCGGGGAAAATGTCGATGGAGTCCAGCGTGACGGTGTAGGAGCCAACCGGATTGTTGCGGTTCTCGCTATACCCGGCGCGCCGGAGAGCGACCGCGATATCGGAAGGCGAACCCGAATCGTTCACGGCCACGGAGCCGGGCGTGGCGAAGATGCCCGCAGTGGTATTGTACGGGCCGCCGAGCAGGCGCTCGTCGATCATCTTCGAATACAGATTATGGAAATGAACGAACGCGGCTATGCCGGCGACGAACAGCAGAACGATGGCGACGAGAAGCGTTTTGCCGGCCGGGTGGAGAAAGAAGCGCACGAGCCAGGCGTTCTGCTTGACGCGGATTTTCCGCGCGGGCGGCTTTCGCCTTTGCCTGCCGGTGGCAGGGCTATCGTCGGCTACCTTCATATGCGTACTTTCAGGATAGCGGGAAACGGTGCGCGCGGTTTCGGGGCGCGGGGGCTTTTGTCCCGGGATGCGTAATTTTCCGAAGTCAGGTTCGGTTCGTTTGGAAATTTCATGGTTTTGGACGGAGGGATTTTTCGTCTTCGCGGGCATCCCTGAGCCGGTCCGCGCGGTGGGTTTTGAAGCAGGCGAGAGTGCGCTGGAACTCCCGGCTGTAGCGGACTTCGTAGCGATTGAGGAGTTCGAGGGCGCGGGACCCGTCGGAAAGGGCGGCGAAGGCGAGAGCGGTGTGCATGGAGGGGATCTCGAGGTTTTCTTCGTTGGCGACCGGATCGTTGGCGCGCTCCTGAATGCGCGTGGCGTGGGTGTACTGGGCCATTTCGAGACACCAGAGGCGCATGCGGCGCCAGTGGGCCACGGCCATGATTTCGACATCGGCGCATTCGATGGGACTTTCGGGTTGAAGCTCGCCATGCAGGTCGGCGAGAAGGGTGTTGAAGCCGGGCTGGGCTTCGCAATCAAGGACGATGGATTGGGCGAGCAGGCCGTGACGGATGGCGTTTTGAGAGGAGCGGGCTTTGCCCTCCGGGGTGACAGGTCCAACGGCATGGGCTGAGTTGGCGGCGGAGATGAGCTTTCCGGCGTTGGTGACCGGTCCGCGGGATTTGGCCCCGTTGGCACGGGAGGATGTTTTTTGAAGGATGGATGTCATGCCGGGCCCATTGTGGCAGGGGCTCGGATGGGTTTTCGGGGAGTTGGGGGGTAAGTGGTTGATTTTGCGCGGGAAAAAGTCGGGGAATTGCGGGGACCCGATTATTGGCCACGGATGAAAACGGATAAAAACGGATTTTCGAGAGTTATTGCGGATGGGCGCACTGCTTTTTCGTGATCATTTTGAATGAGGCTCTCAGCGAGCGTGTGATTGGGGCTGTCTTTGAGGTTGCGAATACTTTGGGTGCCGGTTTTCTGGAGAAGGTTTATGAGCGGGCTCTGATTAAGGAGTTGCGGCTGAGAGGTATGCGAGTTCAGGCGCAGGCGGCGGTGGAGGTGGTTTATAAGGGCGAGAATGTGGGGAGTTATTTCGCGGATATCGTGGTGGAAGAGGAACTGATGGTGGAGTTGAAGTGCGTGGGGCGGCTGGGGCCTGAGCATATGGCGCAGTGTTTGAATTATTTGCGGGCTTCGGGGAAGGATGTTTGTCTGCTGGTTAATTTTCAGAGCCCGCGGGTGGAGTGGAAGCGGGTTTTGCGGCCGGCCGGGATTTGGGCCACGGATGAAAACGGATAAAAACGGATCAGTTTCGCCCAGCATGCGGTGAACCCCGCGCAGGGGTTTCATCGGCTGATTTGCCTTGCTCCCCTGATATTCGTGGCGCCATCGTCCGTATCTTCTTTTGCATCCGTGACTTGCCACAGAAGGCGGTCAACGCTCTGTCCTACTCAGTGACGCGCCGCAAACACCACGGCCCTGTTCTGTTCCGATACAATCGTACTTCCTTTAGATTTCTGGAGATTGACGCGAGGAACGCGCCCGCCATGCCCCGGATTTTCGACAATATCGACCACCAGCTCCTCCCGACGCTCAAGACGACGCTCGAGGTCTCACATCGCGCGGATTTCTGCGTCGGCTACTTCAACCTCCGTGGCTGGCGGCAGATCGACGAGCACATCGAGCAGTGGGCGGGCGGCGAAGGCGATCGTTGTCGGCTCCTCGTCGGCATGCAGACCCTGCCGCAACAGGAGCTTGCATCCGCTTACAACATCATCAAGCAGGACGGCGAACTCGACAACCAGACAGCGGTGCGGCTGAAGAAGTCTTTGGCGGAGCACTTCCGGCAACAGTTGACGATGGGAGCGCCGACCGCAGCAGATGAAGTCGGTCTGCGCAGGCTGGCTTCACAGATCAAAGCCGGCAAGGTTGCGGTGAAGCTGCATCTCCGGCACACTTTGCACGCGAAGCTGTATCTGTTGTTCCGCCACGATCCGGTGAGTCCGTCCATCGGTTTTCTGGGCAGCAGCAACCTGACGTTCGCAGGGCTGTCCAAACAGGGCGAGCTCAACGTCGACATTACGGACCACGACGCCTGCAACAAGCTCGCGCGGTGGTTTGAAGACAGATGGAGCGACCAGTGGTGCCTGGATATCTCGAAGGAAGTCGTCGAGGTCATCGATCAGAGCTGGGCCCGCCCCGATGCCATCCCTCCGCACCACATTTACGTGAAGATGGCCTACCACCTCTCCCAGGAGGCGAGGGAAGGCATCATCCAGCACCGTATCCCGCGGGTGTTCGGCAACAAGCTGTTCGACTTCCAGGTTGCCGCCGTGAAAATCGCGGCTCATCATGTCCACAAACGAGGCGGGGTTCTCCTTGGCGACGTGGTCGGTCTAGGCAAGACGCTCATGGCGACGGCCCTCGCTGCGATTCTTGCCGACGATCTGCTGCTTGAGACGCTCGTCCTTTGCCCGCTCAATCTGGTCAGCATGTGGGAGGACTACCTCCACGAGTACCGGGTGCCATCGTACAAGGTTTTGTCCTATTCCCGCGCGATCAACACTTTGCCCGATCTGCGCAGGTACCGCCTGGTGATCCTGGACGAGAGTCACAACCTTCGGAACCGGGAAGGCAGAATCTATAAGGTAGTTGCGGATTACATTCAACAGAACGACAGCAAGTGCATCCTGCTGTCCGCCACGCCGTACAACAAGGACTACCTCGACCTTGCCAGCCAGCTTCGGCTTTTCGTGCCCGCGGACCTCGACCTTGGCGTCGGGCCGCAGCAACTTTTGCAGCAGATGGGCGAACTGGAATTTATTCGCCAGCACCAGTGCGGAGTTCGCACGCTTGCCGCCTTTGAAAAGAGCCCGCACCCGGACGATTGGCGCGAACTGATGCGTTTGTACATGGTCCGCCGAACGCGCGGATTCATCAAGGACAACTACGCCAAAACGGACCCATCAAATGGCCGCAGATTTCTGCTGTTCTCTGACGGCGGGCGTTCCTACTTCCCGGACCGTTTGCCCAAAAAGGTGCCCTTCAAGGTCGACGATTCAGATCCCAACGACCTGTATGCAAAACTCTACGCCCCGGACGTCGTCGATCTGATCAATCATCTGGACCTGCCGCGTTACGGCCTTGGCAACTTTGTTCTGGAGAAGCCGAAAGCAACGGCCACCGCAAAGGAGGACGACCTGCTCGCCAATCTTTCGGTGGCGGGCAGCCGGCTGATGGGTTTCTGCCGCACGAATCTGTTCAAGCGTCTGGAAAGCAGCGGGTACGCGTTCCTCGTCTCGGTCGAGCGGCATATCCTGCGCAATTTCATCTACCTCCACGCGGTCGAAAACAACCTGGAGTTGCCGATCGGCACTCAGGATGCCGATCTTCTCGACACTCGCGCCAACGATTCGGATGAGAACGGACTGTTCGATGGAAGCGGCGGTTCGCGCCCGCTGCGTACGGAAGAGGACTTTCGTAACCGCGCGGCCGAGATTTACGATCTTTATTCGAGATCTCATCGCTCTCGTTTTGGCTGGATTCGCTCCGTGTTTTTCAAGAAAGAACTCGGCATGGGCCTGCTGCGAGACTCGCGCGCCCTGCTCAGGATCTTCGACCGATGTGACGCATGGGACCCGAAGAAGGACACAAAGCTGAAGGCCCTGATCAAGCTGGTTACCGAAAAGCACAAGACGGACAAAGTTCTGATCTTCAGCCAGTTCGGCGATACGGTGGAATTTCTCGCCGGGCAACTAAAAGCCGCCGGGCTACAGGGCGTGGCCGCAGCTACCGGCCAGAGCCCGGATGTGACCGATTTGGCGTGGCGCTTCAGCCCGGTGAGCAATAAGAAGACCGAACTGCTGCAAAAGGCCCCCGAACTGAGAGTGCTGGTGGCCACGGACGTCCTCAGCGAAGGCCAGAATCTCCAGGACTGCTTCGTAATCGTCAACTACGACTTGCCATGGGCTATCATCCGCCTGATCCAGCGTGCCGGCCGCGTGGACCGCATCGGCCAGCAATCCGACCGGATTCTCTGCTACAGCTTTCTACCGGCGGATGGAGTGGAGCGCATCATTCACCTGCGGGCAAGAGTTCTGAATCGGCTACGCCAGAATGCCGAGGTCGTGGGCACCGACGAGGCGTTTTTCGACGACGATAAGAACAACAAGGCCGTCACGGATCTCTACCACGAAAAATCGGGACTCCTCGACGGTGAAGAGGACTCGGAGATTGACCTGGCATCATACGCCTACCAGATCTGGAAGAACGCCATCGATGCCGACCCGACTCTGAAGAAGACCATTCCCGATATGCCGAACGTGGTCTACTCTTCGCGGCAACGCCGGGAAGAGGAGGATGGACCCCGCGGGGTGCTGGTCTACCTGAGAACGCCCTCGGGCGCTGACGCTCTCGCGTGGGTGAACCCCGAGGGTCAGCGTGTGACCGACTCCCAGTACCGCATCCTCAGGGCGGCCGAATGCACGCCGGGAACTCCTGCCGTGCCCCGGCTCCCGAACCACCACGATTTGGTCGAGCGGGCCGTGAAAGGCCTTGCCGAGGAGGAGAAGACGATTGGCGGCGGTCTCGGTCGCCCATCCGGTGCCCGATTCCGAACGTATGAACGCCTCAAGCGCTACGCCGAGGAGGTCAAAGGCACCTTATTCGACTCACAGCAGCTTCAACGAACGATGGAGGACGTCTACAAATACCCGTTGCGGGAATCAGCCGCGGAAACGATGAACCGCCAGATGAAGTCTGGCGCTGACGATGAAGCGGTCGTCCGGCTCGCGATGGCATTGCGGGAGGAAGGGCGCCTGAGCGTAATCCATGAAGACGGCGACGAGGAGACCGAGACTCAGATCATCTGTTCGCTGGGGCTGATCATTGGACCTAACCCCGGAGCACCAAGTGGCAATTGACCGGGAACGGGCGCGGGCGTATCTGAAATCGTTCGACTTCCGGCGTCTCTTCCTCGATCAGCTTGGATGGGATAAGCCTGGGAAAGACGGCCTGAAGGAAGTCGATGGAACGCGCTATCCTTTCAAGGCCATTGCGGAGAAGCGAGGTGTCGCGGCCTTCCATTGCCCTGCCATTCCGGATTACGGAGTCCGCCTTAAGCTCGACAAGCTGATCGCCAAGGATCACTTTCAACATCTCCTGGTGTTTGGCGACCCGGCAGGCGGCCGCCAGATCTGGCAATGGATGCGGAAGGAGAAGGGGCGTCCTCACACCATTCGGACTTTCTCGTATTCTGTCGGTCAATCCGGTGAACTGCTCTTCCAGAAGCTGGATCAGCTCGCTTTCAGCATTGAGGAAGAAGACGCACTCCGTCACGGCCATGTCGTCTCACGGATGGACGATATCGCGCGCGTCGAGAAGCTGACGAAGAAGTTTTATGAACGCTTCAAGACGGAACACGAGCGATTCCTGAAGTTCATTGAGGGCATCCCGGACAAGCAGATGGAGACGTGGTACGCCTCCGTGATGATCAACCGGCTGATGTTCCTCTATTTCATTCAGGCGAAGAGCTTCCTGAACGGCGACCTGGATTATCTCCGCAACAAATTGAAGGAAAGCAGGGACCGGGAAAAAGACGGTTACTATCGCGATTTCCTGTCCCCGCTTTTCTTCGAGGGGTTCGCGCGGAAAAAGGAGGAGCGCTCCCCGGCGGTGAACAAACTGCTGGGCACGGTGCCGTACCTGAACGGCGGACTCTTCCAGCAGCACCAGATTGAAGAGTTGCACGGGAAGAAGATTCAGATTCCCGACAGCGCGTTCGCCCACCTGTTCGATTTCTTCAAGGATTACGACTGGCATCTGGATGACCGCGAGGCCCGCGAAGGTAATGAAATCAACCCGGATGTGCTCGGCTACATCTTCGAGAAGTACATCAACCAGAAGCAGATGGGGGCGTACTACACCAAAGAAGACATCACCGAGTACATTTCCAAAAGCACCATTATTCCTTTCCTCCTCGACGCAGCGCGGAAGGACTGCGCCGTCGCCTTTGACAAAACGGCAGGTGTCTGGCGGCTGCTGCGGGACGACCCCGACCGTTACATATACGCCGCCCTGCGACATGGGGCCGACCTGAATTTGCCCCCAGAGATCTCCGCCGGGCTGTCCGCCGTGGGTAAGCGGACGGAATGGAATAAGACGGCCCCGCCCGAGTACGCCTTACCCACGGAGCTTTGGCGCGAAGTTGTGGACCGGCGTCGGCGATCCGAGGAGCTTCGACGGAAACTGGCCGCAGGCGAGGTCGCGGAGGTGAACGATCTCGTCACCCTCAACCTCGATACCCGTCAGTTTGCTCAGGACGCGATCCAATACTGCGAAGGGCCTGAGTTGCTGCGCGCCTTCTACAAGGCCATTTCGAAGGTATCGGTGCTCGATCCGACGTGCGGCTCCGGCGCGTTCCTGTTCGCCGCACTCAACATCCTTAAGCCGCTGTACGAAGCCTGTCTCCAGCGGATGCAAATGTTCGTCGACGAATTGGATTTGGGTACAGCGCATCACCCCAAGAAATTCGAGGATTTTCGGCAGATCCTTGAAGAATCAAAGCAGCACCCGAAGCAGGACTACTTCATCCTGAAGTCGATCATTGTTAACAACCTTTACGGCGTCGACATCATGGAGGAAGCGGTCGAAATCTGTAAGCTGCGGCTCTTCCTGAAATTGGTGGCCCAGGTGGAATCGCAAGATCGAATCGAACCGCTGCCCGACATCGACTTCAATATCCGCGCTGGCAACACACTGGTCGGCTATGTCCGCCTAACGGATATCCGGTCAGGTCAGGGGAACCTGTACCTTCAAGAGCAGTTACGTCTGATTGAGGACAAGGCGAAGCTGCTTGACAGCGCCGTGGGGATGTTTCGTCAGCAACAGACCCGGCTGAACGGAACAGTGACAATCGAGGACAAATTGGCGCTTCGCCAGCGGTTTGGGGAACTTGATGATGAACTGAACGATTTTCTGGCGGCGGAGTACGGGGTGAAGAAGGCTGATGTCAAGAATTGGAAGGCGAGTCATAAGCCTTTCCATTGGCTGAGTGACTTTCACCGAATCATGACTGGTGGCGGATTTGACATTGTGATCGGCAACCCTCCTTGGAAGGAATACGCCGCAGTCAAGAAAGACTACACCGTACGTAATTACGCGACCCTTCCCTGCGGGAATCTTCATGGGATCACAACGGAACGTGCCGTCGCGCTCGCCAGAGAACGAGGGCGGATCAGTTTCATCGTTCAGCTTCCGCTAACGAGTTCATCCCGGATGACAAGCGTTCGATCCATGTTGCGCAGTAGTTGCGCGTTCATTTCCGTCATACCTTTCGACGACAGACCAGGGAAACTCTTCGATGGCCTTGAGCACTGCCGAAGTGTTGTGTTCACGTGTCAGAAGGCCGTCGCCGGTGCGGTTTCGGAATTCGTCTCGCGATATCAGCGATGGCCCACAGAGTTTCGTCCGAACCTATTTCCGCTTGTCGGCTACGCGTCCAACGGCGACCGAAAGCTTTTCAGCGATTTGTTTGCCAAAATCGGATCGAGCACTGCCTCCAGCGTGAAGAAAAAACTGGAATCGTCGGCCCAGAAAGTGCTGGGAGTGAGCTTTTCACCCAGGATCACAAAGAACTTCATCTTTTATCAGGAGGCGACTCAGTATTGGACTAAAGCGACCGTGGGACTGCCATATTATTCGAAGAACGGTCGCGTAGCCGCTCCAGCTCACGGACGATATCTCTATTTCGACGATGAGGCGCTCGCAAACTCGGTGAGCGCGGTCCTGAACAGCAGTCTCTTCTATCTTTTCTTCATCGCCTTCAGCGACTGCTTCCATCTGAGCGATACTCTGGTCTCGAACTTTCCGGTTCCGGGTACGCTGCTCACGGATAAACGCCTTGCGAAGCTCAACGAGGAACTGATGGAGGATCTGACCAGCAACGCCGTCAGAAAGACCATCGAGACCAAAGACGGCGATAAGATTTCATACGTGGAATTCAACGCTGGCGCGTCGAAGCCGATCATCGACAGAATTGATGCAGCGCTCGCACGACACTACGGATTCACCGATGAAGAGTTCGATTTCATCGTCAACTACGACATTAAGTACCGCCTTGGTGCGGGTGCCGATGAGGAGTAATGGCCGCAGTAGTCCTCGACGCCGAGATCACGACGCTCTGTCTGAATGACACGCGATTCGCCGGTTCGCTACGTCAGATGTGCGGAGCTTCCGCTTCTGCGACGTTGTGGGCTGCCGGCCCGATTCACATTCTGGATTGCGAGAAGACAGGTTTCTTCTGCTCGTCCCAATGCCCGGGCGGAGTGATCCTGAAGACGTTCGACGCCATCACGGCGATGCGCGATGAGGGCCGCACGCTGATCGGAGGATTCCACTCTCCGATGGAATGGGAGTGCCTCGGCATCCTGCTCCGCGGTCGCCAGCCCGTGATCTGGGTTCCGGCCCGCAGTATCGTCGGCATGCACCTCAAGCCCGAGCTCCAGCCCGCCTTTGCCGCCGGACGTCTGCTGATTCTGTCGCCGTTCGAGCCAAAGAACAAGCGAATCACCGCCGCTTTTGCCGACGCCCGAAACAGGTTCGTAGGCGCGCTCGCCGACCGCGTCTTCGTCGCGCACGCTGCGCCCGGCAGCCGGACGCTCGCACTTTGCGAAGAACTTCAGGTGAAGGGGAAGCCGATTCTCACGGTTGACGATTCCGCGAACTCGAACCTCGCTGGTCTGGCGGCCATGGTTCGGGACCGTTAGACCTTTGTCGAATATCACTACTGTCCGGCTAATGATGATGTCTCTCCCGCCAAATCATTGTGTGGCTGAGAGTTGGGTACACTTTGGGCTTGCCGCGATTTGAATGACGGCGGACCGAAAATCGGCGGCCAAGGTGAAGTGACAATGGTCCGTGAATCAGAGCCGTACCGTTTTCTCCCAGTTGCTGAGTTTTTTGCCGGATCGCGAGTTCCGGCGTTGCGTCGCGCGTTACGGCGGCGATGCGCGACCGCGAGGCTTCTCTTGCTGGGATCAGTATCTTTCGATGGCCTTCGCGCAGTTGACCTACCGGGAAGGACTTCGCGATATCGAGGCCTGTCTGCGATCCCTGGGCGGCAAGCTTTACCACATGGGTTTTCACAGTCGCGTGGCGCGGTCCACGCTGGCCGATGCGAATGACACGCACGACTGGCGAATCTACGCCGACTTCGCCCAGGTCCCGATCCGCGTTGCGCGACCGCTCTATGCCTCTGACCCGAACGGCCCGGATCTGGACCACAGCCTGTACGCCCTGGACTCGATCACCATAGACCTCTGCCTCTCGCTGTTCCCCTGGGCCAGGTTCCGCATGAACAAAGCAGCCGTCAAGATGCATACTCTGCTCGACCTGTTGACCACGAACGAAGCCGGAATGGCGACCTTGTCCCCGGATAAGGTGGGCCGCAGTTCCGCGCCTGCGGCCAAAATATCCCCACGTTTATCAGCATTACCGATGGCAAAGTGCATGACGTCAACATCCTCGACGAGATCTTGCCGGAGCCCGGGGCGTTCTACGTCATGGATCGCGGCTACCTGGATTTTGAACGACTCTACGGCTTCACGGCGAGTGGTGCGTTCTTCGTCCTGCGCACGAAATCCAACGTCATTCTGCAGCGCCGTTACTCCCGCGCGGTGGACAAGACCACCGGCGTCCGCTCTGATCATACGGTCATCCTCACCGCGTTCAATTCGGCACAGGTGTACCCGGATGCGCTTCGCCGCGTCAGCTATCCCGATGTCGAAACCAGACAGCGATTCAAGTTCCTCACCAACAACTTCGTGCTCCCGGCACTGACCATCGCGCAGAGCTGCAAGGCCCGCTGGCAGGTGGAATTATTCTTCAAGTGGATCAAACAGCATCTGCGAATCAAGGCCTTCTACAGCACCAGCGAGAACGCGGTGAAGACCCAAATCTGGATCGCCGTGTCCGTCTATGAGCTGGTCGCCATCGTTCGGAAACGGCTCGGCCTAGGCGCCAGCCTCTACCAGATTCTACAGATTCCAAGCGTTACCCTTTTCGAAAAAACGCCCATTTTAGTTCCATCCGCCGGGTCCAATTCCACCGCCTTTCAGGCGGTCAGCTTTCAGCGGCAGGTCTCGCGAGGATGCGACAACAAGGGTTTGGCACGAAACGCCGAACAGGTTTTGGACGAGAGTGGGGTTGAGGGCTGCCCGCGTGTCACGTTCTCGAACACGGAATCCGATTTTCCGCGGACAGCAACCATGCCCGGTGGGAATCAAGAACTCTGAAGCGGCTTCAGCCGTTGTCTTCGACTTTCAGTCGTGTCGATTCTACCGGCTTTCAGCCGGTAGTCGTTAAAAGGCACTTCAGCCATCCGACTCCGAAGAACTTTCGCCTGATGTCTCCAACCAGCTGAATCTGTTCAACTTATAGCCGGACAGTAGTGACTCTGTATCATGCCTGACATTAAGCATCTTTAAGGCCAGCCTCTGCAACAGATGACCGCAGATTGCACGTAATGCCTGCTCTTAATCTGAGTAATCGGCTCCCCTCAGACCGCGCGACAGTACCGGCTCGCAAGCAGAGATGACCGGGGCGCTCAGCGCCCTGGAGTCAGGGCTGCTTAGAAGTCGAACCTGGCTACTATCTGGCCGGTGCGCGACGGGTACAGCACGGTCGAGTTATTGATGGCTCCGAAGCCGGAGACGATCTGCAAACCGGATGTCGAGCAGGCTCCGTTGCCGCCCGCGGGCACTTTGCAGGTAGGCGCGGTCTGCGGGCTGATGCCGGCACCATTGGTAGCCGGGTTGTTCAGGTAGGTGCGATTGAAGATATTGGTGAACTCGGCCCGGACACTCATCGTCATGCGTTCGCGGATGCGGAACTGGCGGCCGATGCCGAAGTTCTCGGTGGGCCGCCGCGCGCCGCGGAAATCGCCGTAATAGGTTGGCCCGCCATATTGCCCGGGAGCGGGGTTGGTCCATGCGGCCGGATTCAGGACGAACGTGTTGTTCGGATCGAAGCAGTGGCAATTAAGGTCCTGCAGATAAAGAGGCGCGCCCGTGCGGATCTGATACTGACCGGTCTGGAACGTTACATTGCTCATTGTGCCCAGAGCGAGGCTGGAAGGGTAGCCCGTGGCATTCGCCGTAGGCGGCGCAAGCGGAATACCGCTCGCATAGTAAGCGAAGCCATTGAGCATCCAGTCGCGCACGGCCATAGAGACGAGCTTATTGCCCCATTTGGGCAAAGTGTAGGTGAACCCTACACGAGCCACGAGGGGCTGGTCCAAACTTGAGATGGACTTGGCCAGGGCCCGGTTTTGAACGTCAGGAGTTCCGCCGAAAGTATCCATGGACTTTGACCAGGTTAATCCGACATCGAACTGAAAGCCGTGAGAGAACCTTTTGTTGCCGGTCAACTGCAGCGAGTTGTACCAGCTATCGCCCAAAGGCGCGTTGACGAGACTGAGCGTGGTGAATTGCGGGAAGGGCCGCAGCGACTGAGCGACTGTCGCGGTCAGAGGGAAGCCGGCGAACGGGAGCTGATTCCGGAAGCGGCCCGCGGCGGCCGAACCGATCGGGGCCAGCAGCGTCGCTATGTCGGCGGGGTTATTCAGGCTCAATCCGTTCTGGCTCAAGATCGTGTTGCTCAGGTAGTTGTAATTGACCAGCGCCGAGCCGGCAGGTCCGACATAAGTGGGCCACCAGATGCCGCGGTTGCCAATGTAGGAAGCCTGCACGACAAAGTTCCCGGCCACTTCGCGCTGCACGCTGAGGCTCCACTGATACTGGCGCGCGGGACGGCCCGCGTTCGAATCATAATACTGCGGACCCGCGGAGGGAACCACGCCCCCGATCGGATAAAAGCCGGTATTGAAGTTGGGCCAGGCTACCTGTGCGGCCGTCAACGGCGAGCCATTGATGGTGACTCCCTGGCCCCAGGTCATGATGGGAGCGCCGGGAACAGCGGAGGGAGCAAACTTATTGCTGGCCGACGCGTTTCCGCTCGCCGCGCCGAACACCTGCGCCACGCCCGTGCCCGTGTAAGTGATACCGAAGCCGCCCCGGAGCACCGTTTTCGGCAGAGCTTGCCAGGCAAAGCCGAAGCGGGGTCCGAAGCCCCATGGATAGTTATGGGCGTAATCGCAGTGGCAAGTAGCCTGATAGACGGTCGCGCCGACATGCCCTCCCGCGGCTGGATTGGGGAGGTTCGGGGCCAGGTTGGGAGAGCGGCCGTACTGCTCCGTGTAATAAGTCGAGAAATCGTACCGAAGGCCCAGATCCACGGTCAGTTTGCGGGTTACTTTCCAGCTATCCTGGGCATACGATCCAAACTGCTTCTTTCCAAAGCGGACTTCGGAGGGCGGATCGATTTCAGCGGTATCGACGGCGCCCAGCAGGAAGCTGGCGTAGGGAAAACCGATATGGTTGCCGCCTACGTTGGCAGTGCTGACCCCTGTCGAGGTGTTCACGAGATACGGCATGGCCGTTTCCGCGCTGCTGAAGCCATAAGTGCCCGAGAGGTTACTCACCGTGATGGTGTAGCTGCCCTGGAACTCGGCGCTGGCTCCGAATTTGAAAGTATGGTTGCCTTTGACCCAGGTCAAACTGGCAATTGAATCGAAGATCGTATATTCGTTGTCGGCACGTCCGGGAGGCCCGGCGATGCTGGTGCCGCCGGCGGTTACGTCCGAGAGACCAGTCAGAAGCGGGAAGGTGGCGGGGCTTTGAAACGCCGCGCTGCAGAGCCCCAATTGCCCGCAGGCATCGTAGTTCGGCGTCACCGAGGGGCGGCCTAAATAGTCGGCGTCAAAGCCCGCACCGAGATGGAGCAGCACGGTCGGACTGATCGTGCGATCGTAATTCAGTCGCTCGCGATGTGAATAGATCCCGGCGCCGAAGGTTCCGGAGATGGGTTGTGGCGCGCCGTCTTCACCATACCCGGACACCGTGTGGCTCAGCGTGCGGCTCCAGAAGAACGACAGCTTATCGTTCGGCCCGATAACCTGATCGAGCTTGAGCGAGGGAGCCTCGGTCGTACGGCTGACCGGTTCCGTGTTCTGGTAATTGTTCACGACTCCACCGGCGTTGCAAGGCGGACCGGCTATACAGAACGGCAGCGGTATCAGGCTCTGGATCTTCAAGGCGACAGGATCGAAGCGGCTGGAAGGAATGATGTTGCCTGGAAACGGACTGGTTACGATCTGTCCGTTGGGGGCAACCTGCCGAGTGCCCGGATCGTAGACCGTATTGGCGATTATGGGGCGTCCCAGAGGATCGGTACCGAGATTCTTTCCACCGACTGCTGTTATGGCCGAACTGAAATCCCCGGCGCGATACGCCGCGGTGGGAACGGAGAAGGTGCTCGGCAGGAAGTTCTGGTTTTGCAGGAACTGTTCCCAGCTGAAAAAGAAGAACGTCTTGTCGCGGCCGTTATAGACTTTTGGAATTCTTACAGGCCCGCCTATGGTAGTCCCATAGTCGTTGCGGCGCTGGGTCGGCCGGACAAGATGGCCACTGCCGTCATTGGTGAATGGCTGACCGGCATTCAGATCTTCGTTCTGGAAGTACTCGTATGCGCTGCCGTGGTATTGGTTGCCGCCGGATTTCATGGTGACGTTCATGACCGCGCTGCCGGCCTGGCCGAACTCAGCCGCATAGTTACTGGTCTGGACGGTCCACTCCTGAATGGAATCCATGCCCGGCTGGTTCTGCTGATTGGCTCCCTGGCCCAGAATATTGGTGCCATCCATGCCATCGATAAGAACTTTTTCCGAGCCGGCAACTCCACCGTTGATACGCACAACGGGACCCGTAAATGGCGGGCCCGGCTGATAATAAGCGCCCGGCAGGAGCGCTACGACGTTGAACGGATTTCGAATACCGGAAGAACTGGAGCCTACGGACAGCAGCGGCAGTGTATCCATGGTCCGCGTTGCGATGGTGTTGCTCAGTTCGCCGCTTTCGGTCTGCAGCTGGGGAGCTTCTCCCTGCACGGTCACGGATTCCGACGCGGCGCCGACATCCAGAGTGGCATCGACACGGATGGTTTGGGCCGCCTGAACGATGAGGCCTTGCCGCACAAATTTTTTGAAGCCCGGCACGGCGACGGTGAGTTCGTAAGTGCCCGAGGGCAATTGAGGGATGGTGTAATTTCCGGTGTTGGAGGTGGCCGCCTGATACATGGCTCCCGTATCTGTATTCCGGGCCTGCACCGCGGCATTGGCGACAATGGCGTTTGCCTGGTCGGAAATCGTTCCGGTGATGGTGCCGCGGTCGCTCTGAGCAAATACGGCCGCGGCGGAAACAAAGAGGCAGGCCACAATGACTGTCACACGCATCGACTTCTCCTTTTGCAGGCTTCCGATCGATCTCACCGGGGCGGATGCCTGGGGTGGCGCCCGCAACCAGTGTGAAGTCTATGCCTGCAAATATGTGGAAGTCAAGGCCGGAAAAACGATTGCTTTCCGTGCCAGCATGACTGAGACACCCGGTGTGACCGCAATTAGTGAGCAGGGCGGGAAAGAGAAAACTCAGCATGGCAACTGTAAAGGGTTCCGCCCGGCCTGCGATCCGGTTTGGAGAATGGGATTCGACATCAGGTGACCGGGAGGGCGGCCGGGCAGCGCCCCGCCCGAATCCTGAAGTGGTGGCCCGCGCCAAACGGCGCAGGTTCACCGCGGAGTACAAACAGAAGATACTGGCGGAGGCGGATGCGGCTAAGCCCGCGGGCAACCTGGGTGCACTGCTGCGGCGCGAAGGGCTTTATTCTTCGCTTCTGGTCTTGCTCCTCTCTTGTGAAGGTCTTGTGAAGGGGCTGGACTCGAATGCCTTCTCACCGTGCGTACCAAACTACCAGGTTTAAGACCGGTTTGCATTGATTGCGAGCGACCCGGCGAAGAGCGGCGCGCCAGCGCGGGGATCGAAGAACGCGGCGGGCATGCGGGTGCGGTCGCACCCTGGCCGGTACCCTCGTGTGCATGTGGAAGTGCGATTTGCGAGCGCTATCGGGAGACATTATGGGATCGGCCGGTTTGCAGCGGCGGCGCAAAGAGGGGAAGGCTGAAGCGTTGTTCAGTAATCTTTCAGTTTCCAGGCGGTAGCAGATTCAGCAATGGGCCCATGGGACCCTCATGTGGCCATTGACAGCGTCTGGACGGACTCCGGGAGATTGCTCCGGAACGCGGGCGCAAACCAAACTACGGCATCGATAAGATCGCAGGCCGGAAACGTGGCGCGGCGGAAGCTGGCGCGGCTGGTGATGTCAAGCGCTTTGTTTCGTCTTCCGGCTCCGCCCTTCCGCGAGACGAAGACGATGGCTTTCATGCGATCAAGAGCAGCCGCAAGCAGAACGCCGGCTGGAAAGCCGGCGGCAGCCTAAAAGGCCGCCCCAGTGTGCCCGGCATGGGCAGAATCTAGTTGGATGAAAGGAGCCAACCGGAACCGATGACGGTAACCGTAGCGAACCGCAAGGCGTAGCCGCGAGGG
>Ga0207933_1000597_pt1 | contig 34013 bp, 32 predicted proteins | sample NGESurdeep092012_4_FD_184488 | JGI IMG/M metagenome (GOLD analysis project Ga0207933, IMG submission 184488) | Arctic peat soil microbial communities from Barrow, Alaska - NGEE Surface sample F53-3 deep-092012 (SPAdes) | ecosystem: Environmental > Terrestrial > Soil > Wetlands > Peat ... | reverse complement strand
CGCCTGCCAATACTGCCAGGCGCTGCGCCTCCTCCACTGCGGCCACCTCGCCGGAGAGGACGAATTGCACGTCGGCGTTGCGGTTGGCCATCCAGAGCTGACCCACCTCCGCCGCCTGGGCGCGAATGGTCTCCACCTTGGCCTCCTCCAAGCCCACGATCGCGATCATCCCGCCGGTCCGGTCGGCACCCGCCTGAGACATGATTCGCCCCCGCTCTTGGACCAGCAGCAACGACGTCTCCCAGGAGATGGCTCCGGCCGCGGCGAGTGCGGTGAATTCGCCCAGCGAATGGCCGGCCATGACCTGTACCTGGCCCATCCCGTAGTGTTCCCGGAAGACCTCATAGGCCGCCCAGCAGGCGGTCATGACGCAGGGTTGCAGGATTTCGGTCCGGTTCAATGTCTCCTCCGGGCCCTCGAAGCAGAGCTGACGGACGGGCATCCCTAGAACCTCTTCGGCGCGCTCGAACACCCGCCGCGCGGCTGGGTAACGGTCGTACAGGCCGCGCCCCATGCCAGGGCGCTGAACGCCCTGGCCAGGAAATAGCAGCGCGATTGGGCCGGCCAGTGTCACTCCCATTCCATCAAGCCCGCACTCCAGGTCAGACCGGAGCCAAACCCCGCCATCAGCACCTTGTCGCCGGGCTTGATGCGTCCCGCCCAGGCCGCCTCCTCGAGCGCGATCGGAATGCTCGCGGTCGAGGTGTTTCCGTACTCGTCGATGTTGCACACCACCTTGTCCATGGGCAGCCCGATCCGATCTGCCGCCGCCTCGATGATTCGGCGGTTGGCCTGGTGGGGGATCCAGTGATCTATCTCGTCAATCGCGATGCCCGCCTCCGCCGCACAGGCGTAAGCCTGGCGAATGAGGATATCGACCGCGAAACGGAAAACGTCCGGACCCTTCATGTCGATGATCGGAGCCGACTCCAAGCTGGCGTAGGCGCCGTGGGCGACGTTGCCGGCGGTGACCTGCTCATATCCGCGTCCGTCCGCGCCCAGACACCAGCTCAGGAATCCGGCGCCACTTCGAGCCGGCCGCAGGACGGCCGCTCCGGCCCCGTCCCCGAAGACCACGGCGGTGGTGCGGTGATTCCAATCGACCATCCGGGTCAGGACCTCGGCCCCCACCACCAGCACGTTCTCGGCCCGCTGCCCGGCGATGTAGGTTTCGGCACAGGAGAGGCCGTAGACAAATCCGGAGCAGGCGGCGAGGAGGTCGAAGGCCCCCGCGCCGGGCGCGCCCAATTCGTTCTGTACCCGGCAGGCAATGGACGGAAAGGGGCCATCGGGCGTCGAGGTGGCGACGATGATCAGGTCCAGATCGGAGGCTTTGAGGGAGGCGTTCGCCAGCGCTCGCCGGGCCGCCTGGGTGGCCAGCTCAAATGTGGCCGTCCCGGGCTCGGCGACGTGGCGGCGCACGATACCGGTTCGCTCCCGAATCCACTGATCGGAGGTGTCCATCAGCTTTTCGAGATCGAAGTTGGTGTAGACCCGCTCTGGCGCGTAGGCGCCCAGACCGGCGATCGCAACCGGCCGGCCGCTGCTGCGGAAGGTGCGCAGGGGCACCGCGTCCGACCGCACCCGGGGCGCGGTGCGAAGGGTCGCCAAGCTAGGCCTCCTGCCGGGCGTTGGCCTGGAGGAACTCCCAGAGATCACCGACGTTGTGCATCGCCTCAAGGGTGTCTTCGGGTAGCTCGACGTCGTACTTGTCCTCCACCGCCGCGATCAGTTCGACCAGGTCCAAAGAATCCGCAGCGAGGTCGCGGGCGAAGCTCTTCTCGAGCCCCACCTGGTCGGGTTCGACCCCCAGGATTTCTGCCGCGAGCTCCTGGAGCTCGGAGAATTTGAGATTGGATGTCATTGCAGGACGGGTACCTCCAGGGTTGATTCGGCCGCACGGATGACGAGGGTGGCGTTGTGGCCGCCGAAACCAAACGAGTTTGAAATGGCCAGGTCCACCTTCTTGGGGCGGGCGCGCAATGGGATGTAGTCGAGGTCGCATTCGGGATCCGGGCTGTCCAGGTTGATGGTCGGCGGCAGGACGCCCCGGTCCAGAGCCAGGATCGTGGCCGCCGCCTCCAGCGCCCCTGCCGCTCCCAGCAGGTGACCATGCATGGATTTGGTGGAGCTAACCGGCAGCTGCGCGGCGTGGGCTCCGAAGACGGACTTGATGGCCTTGGTCTCGGCGATGTCGCCCAATTTGGTCGAGGTGCCGTGGGCATTGACGTAGCCGACCTGGTCGGGCGAGTAACCGGACTTCGCCAGCGCCTTGCGCATGGCTCGCGCCGCCCCCTCGCCCTCCGGGTTGGGAGCGGTGAAGTGGTAACCGTCGGAGCTGGCGCCATAGCCGGCGATCTCGCCCCAGACGCGGGCCCCACGCGCTTCGGCGTGGTCCATCCGCTCTAGGACCATCATCACCGCACCCTCGCCCATGATGAAGCCGTCCCGGCCCAGATCCCAGGGCCGGCAGGCCGCTTGGGGTTCGTCGTTGCGCTCGCTGGTGGCCTTGATTTGGCAGAAGGCGCCCATGGTCAGGGGGGTGATGGTGGCTTCGGCGCCGCCCGCCAGCATGGCCACGGCGTCGCCCCGCCGGATGATCTCGGCCGCCTCCCCGATTCCGTGCCCGGAAGATGCGCAGGCGCTGACGATGGCGAAGTTGATGCCCCGGGCTCCGGTCTGCATGGAGACGATTCCCGCCGCCATGTCCGCGATCATCATCGGCACCATGAATGGGGATATGCGCCGCACGCCGCGCTCCAGGAGCGCGGTGTGGTTGCGCTCGATCTCCTCCATGCCACCGATTCCAGAGGAGACGATCACGCCCACGTCGTCAGGGTCCATGGAGCGGGGATCCAGGCCCGACTGGTCCAGGGCCTGGAGAGACGCCGCCAACGCGAACTGGCAGTAGCGACCGATGTGCCGGGCCGTCTTCCGATCCATCCACATCTCGGGATCGAAATCGTGGACCTCGGCGGCGATCTTGGTCGGATAGGCGGTGGTGTCGAAGTGGGTTATCAGGCCGACTCCCGAGACACCCTCCACCAGGCTCGTCCAGACCGTTTCCAAATCCTTCCCGATGGGGGTGATAAAGCCCATCCCGGTCACCGCAACGCGGGGTCTGCTTTGATTCATCAACCACAGCTTACGGACTCAGCGTCTAATCCGTGCTGGCACCATGTGGGAAAAAATTGGCACAGGATTGGACGCAATGTCCAAACGGTCAGAGGATGCGGCGCAGATCGAGGGCCAGGCGTAGCCGCTGCCGGGCGTCCGTGTCATTGAGGTCGGCGCCGACCAGTTCGCGCAGGCGTTCCAAACGGTAGAGGATGGTGTGTCGGTGCAGGTGCAATTCCTGGGCCGTCTGCTTCAAGGAGGGCGAGGCGAGGAGCGCCTCCAGGGTGACCATCATCTGTCCCTTGGGATCGGAGCTGATGAGGCGGCCAAGTACGTGGGTCACGTAGCGTTCGGCGACCAGCGGGTTCTGAGCCAGGATTAGGTAGGGGGCCACCTCGTCGTACTGGTGGAGGACGTCCGCAGGGCGCAGCTTGCGGCCCACCTCCACCGCCTGCTGCGCCTCCAGGTAGGAGCGCGAGATTCCCCTCAGTCCAGGATGTTCCCCGCCCAGGCCCGCCCGCACCCGGCTCGCTCCGTGGACCCGGAGACCCTCCACTAAAGAGGTGGCCCAATCTCCCTGGCCGCCCTGGCCGCCCTCAGCCGGAAGCAGCACCACCAGGCTGACCGGATCGGTGATGTCGGCCAGCGATCGCGGTGGTAGATCGAGGCCGGCGAGGAGGTCGGCGACGCCATCCTCACTCTTCACCACCAGCGCCACGTAGGAGTTGGCGAGGGGGAAGCTGAGGCCGAGGGCCTGCTTCTGAATCGCCAACTCGGAGTCGAAGGTGTCGCTGATGAGGGCGTGAATGAGGCGGGTGCGGGCTCTGGTGCCGCGCAGCATGTGTTGTTCCCGAGCGTGAAGGTACGTCCTGGTCACCTCCGCCGCCACCTCGTCAAGGGCGGCGAAGACATAATCCGCGGTCACCACCAGCGCCTCCGGGGAAGCCTCCGGGCGGTTCCTCCAGGCGGCAAGAATCGCATCCCAGGCGACGCGCGCAGCGATTCGGTAGGCGTGCAGCACCGGCTCCACCGATTGCGACCCGCGCGCCTGCAGTATTCCCAACTGCGCCACCTGACGCAATTCCTGCGCCGTGGCCGGCCGGGCTTCGCGGGCGGTGGCCAGGAACAGATCCAATCCCGCCTCGCAAGCGCGGGCGATGGCCTCGCGCTGGGGCGGGGCACCTCCGTCATGGTCCCAATGGACCAGGCTCACCACCGCTCGGGCCATGTGCCGGGCCAGCCCCGGGCGGCGGCGCTCCAGCTCCTGCAGGAGGGCGGGGGAGAGACCCCCGTTGCTGGACCTGGTGGCCATGGCGGTCATGGGCACCCAAGTTTAGGTCGGCTGGCTGGTCTCCTTCACGAAGTCCAAGATCTGGATCCAGGCGTCGGCTGATTCGGTGGCGAACTCGGCCTGTCTGCGGTCGAAGAAAGAGTGGGTGGCGTTGGGATATCGAACCAACCGGTGGGGCACGCTCGCTGCCTCCAGCTCAGCGTCGAAGCGCTGGAACTCCTCGGCTGGTGTATGGTCCTGGCCGGCCACGATCACCAGCAAGCGGGCCTGCATCTGGCCGATGTAGGCCCGCGAGCGCTCCGGCACCCCATAGAGCCCGATGGCGCCCGCCAGGCCTGGTTGAAGCGCCGACTGGTTCCAGGAGGCGGAGCCCCCGAAGCAGAACCCGACCGTGCAGACCGACCTAACGCCACCGCCCTCGGGGCTGCGCAGAAAGTCGATCGCCGCCGCCACGTCCAGCTGCAGGTTCGGCATCGTGACCTGCTGGACGTGGGGCATGAACTCGAAGCCCTCGTCCCGCGGTCCATCACCTGCGCTGCGTCCGAAGTAGTCCAACGCGACCGCATCAACCCCCGCCTGGGCGAAGAGCTGCGTCAATTCCTTGTAAAAGCCGTGTAGACCTCGGACATCGGGCAGGATGATGATGCCGGCCCCACTCGGCTCGGCGGCCCGGGCGGCGTAGGCCATGAACCGATTGCCGTCGCCGGCGCGAAGGTGAATGTCGCCCTCATCGGAGACGGCTCCGCCCACCGGTGGCAGTGGAGGTCGGGCGCGATCATCAAAACACACGCTGACAGTCATACACGCCTTGGCCGGCGTGGCGCAAGCGCTGCCCGCTCCGGGCTAGAAGGGTTGTTCGGAATAGACGCGCTCATAGCGGAGCGCGAACTCTTCCCGGCTGAAGCGATGCTCGAGGGTTCCGGTGTGCTCCACCGCATACGCTCCCGCCACCGATGCGATGCGGCCCGCCCGCTCTACTCCTCGACCTCGCAGGAGCCCGGCCACCAAGCCCGCCCGGTAGGCGTCGCCGGCCCCAATCGCATCCACCTCTTCTCGAGCCGGACAGGGCGGGATCACGAACCTGCCGCCGCGGGTATTGATGACGGAGCCGCTCTTACCGGAGGTGGTGACCACGTGCTCAGCCAGGTTCAGGAGCCCGTCGTCACCCAGCCCGGTGCGCCGACGTATTAGTTCGAGCTCGTATTCGTTACCGATGAGTATCCAGGCTCCGTCGGCGCCCTCGATGAGGGCCTGGGGGGATAGGTGGGGCAACTGGTGGGCGGGATCGTAGATCCAGCGCAGGCCGCGCCCGCGGCACTCGCTGACCAACCGGGCCATGGCATCGGGTGCGTTGGGTCCGATGATCACGGCCTCCGGTTCCGGGCACGTGTCGTCCAGGCCCAACTCGGCCGCCCGCAGCATGGCCCCGCCGTAGTAGGCGGTGATCTGATTGCCCCTCAGATCGGTGGTGGTGAATCCAGTCGCCGTGTGCTCACCGGCCAGGACCCGCAGACCTCGGCAATCGATGCCTTGCTCCTCCAGCCAGCCACGGTATTCGACCGCATCCTCGCCGGCGGTCGCCAGGACGGCCGCCGGATAGCCGAGCAGGGCGAGGTTGTAGGCGTAGTTGCTGGCCACGCCGCCGCGCCGCTTCTCCATTGAATCGACCAGGAAGCTGAGGTTGATGGAGTCGGTCTTGTCGGCCAGGATGTGGTCGCCAAAGTGACCGTTGAAGGTCAGGATGTAGTCAAAAGCCACCGATCCGCTCGCCACCACCGTCATCGTGGCTGCCTACGCTATCGGATCCGGTCCGGCAGGCGCTCTGTCAGGGCCGCCGGCCGCTCCTGCTGATCAATTCCTGCGCGAACGCTCCGAAGACGTCGTAATGCGCCACTCGCCGCCGCTTCTCCGGTTGCATCCACTCCGGTCGCAAACCATTAAGGCGTCCCCACTCCTCGAGCGGGGCGCGAAGCCCCAGTACGTGCACGAATGGTTTCGACATCAACATCCCGCGCGGCGAGCGGCGCCCGTCGTAGGAGTCGAGGTTGCGATGGATGGCGATTCCGCCTGATTCGGCGAACTCGATCGCCTCGGTGATCCGACGACGTTCGAAATACCGCTCCCCGAAGGCGGGCGGGGTCAGCTCGGGCTCGCCCGTCGCGCTCAACGCGGCCGCTGCCTCGACCTGAATCTAACCACGCAGCGATTGAACTACACTCCCGGCCGCGCTGTCATCGGCTGCCCGCTCGGTCAGATGCGACGGGGCGGCGCCGCGGGCTCGGCCGCAAGTCGCGCCCGACCCGGACCAGGCATACAGTTCGATCAGGGCGAGACTCGGTCTCGGCCGTCTCCACCGGCCAGCGTGACCATGGGAGGTGTAGGGGTGAGGGGGGCACGCGGTAGCCGATGACGGTGGGACCGGGTCGTTTCGATGAGGTTCGGCGCCCGCCGCCTTCGATCCCGCCACGGATGGTGCATTTGGTCGCTACCCAGGTGGCCGATAGTGCCCGCTGGATGCGCACCGACGCGGTGGTTCGACTTCTGCCCTTCAGCCTGACCCTGCTGGCCGTCGAGCTGATCTGGCGCCCGCGCTGGCTTGGCATCTCGACCGGCCGGACCGCAGAGCAGCTGGTCGCCGGCCTCGCTGCGGCGTTGGTCCTCTTCGCCCTGGCCGTGGGGTTGCGAGTGCTCATCGCCAGGAGGCTGGGACGTGCCCTGGTTCCCGCCGACGGATCCGATCTGGCCCTGCAGATTGGCTATTACGCACTCAATGCACCGCTCGAGGAGGGAATATTCCGGGGATTGTTGCAGGGCGGGATGGTTGCCTGGATCGGGCCGCTGCCCGGGATCGTCATCGCCACCGCCGCCTACTCCCTCTACCATCGCTTCGGGGGCTGGCATTGGCTCGAGGTGGGCGCCACCGCTCTGGCCGGCCTGGGCTTGGCTCTGATCTATCAATTGCTGCCTGGCCCGCCCTCGCTGCTGGCCGTCTCGATTGCGCACCTGGGAGCCACCAACGGCTTTTTGGGTTTGGGGCCGGCCCTCCTGCGGCGCATGGATCGGCTCTGAAACCTCGGTCACCCCGTATACGGGTGCTGGTTCTCTGCAGTTTGGCCTGCGCCGCAGCTGGTTTCTCGGGCTCGGTGCTGGTCTTGGCGCTGCCGGCGGTGGCTCACGACTTCGGCGCCCGGCTCGGTCAGATCGCTGATCTGGGCAGCGTCCTAGCGTTGGGTGCGGTGGGCGCGGTTCCCGCCGCCTGGGCCGCCGATCGCCTGGGGCGCCGGCGCGTGGTGCCGCTCGCAGTCGCCTGCTTCTCGCTCGCCGACCTCGGCAGTGGGCTGGCCCCGTCGCTGGCGATTCTCTCCGCCTTCCGGGTGCTGGCGGTGGCCTCGGAAACCGTGGCCCTGGCGGTCGCCACGGCGGTGGTGGTGGAGGAGTTCAGAAGCGAGCGGCGGGGTGCAGCCCTGGCAGCGACCGCGGTCAGCAGCGGGCTGGGGTTCGGACTTGCCACCCTTGCCTACCCCGCTCTGGCTCCCGACTGGCGGCTCCTCTTCCTGGTCGGGGGCCTGGGCCTGCCCCTCGCCCTCGTCATTCTTCTCGGGCTTCCCGAGAGTGCGGCCTGGGCCGACGCACCCGCCATCAAGTCCCCCGTGGGGCGCCTGGTCCGACCCCCCTGGCGGAGCCGCCTGATCATCGTCGCCGGAGTGGCGATATTGAGCGCCGCACTCTACCGGCCGGCCACTCTCCTGGTGGCCCTGCACGGCAGCCGCGACCTGAACCTCTCACCGACCTGGATCAGTGCCGTGATCGTCATCTCCGGAATCGTGACCGCGCCGGCCTATTTGGCCGGGGGCGCGATCTCCGACCGCTGGGGCCGGCGCACGCCCGCCGTGGCGCTCGGAATCGCCTCCGCGCTCTTCACTGCCCTCACCTTCGGAGCCGGGATTGCCGGCTACTGGGCGGGTAGCGTGGGTTGGAGCCTTTGGTCGAGTGCCCAGACTCCCGTCATCGGGGCCTGGTTCGGCGAGCTCTTTCCCACCAGGGCCCGCGCCACGGCCGAGACGGCGGCCTCCGTGGCGGGTGCGCTGGGCGGCGTGGCCGGACTGCAGTTGCTGGCCAGGCTCGAAACCAAACTCAGCCTGGGCGGGGCGGTGGCCGCCCTGGCCATCCTGGCGGTGGGCGGATCGGCGTTACTGCTTGTGCTGCCCGACACTGCTGGAGAGCCGCTTCCGCCATAAGACCGGGCGGAGGCCCGGCCCGGTCGCGCCAGCCCCAAAACCGATGGTGACGTACGATGGCGTACAGTAATCGCGTAGGTTTAAGACCGCCTCCATGGCACTGGCCCCGCTTGGCGGCCCACACCTGTTCGCTTTGAGTTCCAACTTACCGACTGCCACTACCCTGCCTCAGGCTCCAACAAAATGAGCACGCCTTACCCCGGCGACATTCTCCCACTCTGGAATCCGGACATACCGGGTGAGGATATCCAGGCGGGTCGGCTTGGCATCCGCGTCCGGCCCGGCAGTCCTGCCGCGGCCAAGCTGGAGTTCATTCCGGACGGTGCGGAATGGCTGCGCGAGGTCTTGGAAGAGCATCGCGAGATCGATGGCACCTACGCCGTAGCACGGCCCGACCGGCCGCTCGAGTTCAGCGGGCAGGTTGACCAGACCCTCCTCACCGGTCGCCTGGGAAGGACCCCGGGGGGCCTGGCTCTGGAGATCACGGACATGCAGCAGCTGGAGTCCGAGTTCGTCGCTGACCGCTCTCGGATGAGGCTGCGCTATCGCGAACTGCAGCTGGTCAAGGAGTGGGACGGCGAACTCGAGGGCTTCACCGCCTTCCTGCTTCGAGAAGAGGCCAAGGCCCAGCCGATCCTGGATTCCACTATGCGTTTCATAGAGCACCTACGCGACTTTCGAGAGAGGCTGGCCGAGGCCGCCGTCCGACGCTACGAGGCGGTAGAGCAATGGGTCGAGTGTCCCCGCTGCGAGGAGATCTCGGCCACCTCCAGCGGCACCGTTCACTGCCCGGAATGTGGGGAGGACATGCGGGGCGGGGAGTACGTGCGGGCCGCACTCCACCTGGTCGACAACCTGGACGCACGGGTCTACCGCGGAACTGATTCGTTGACCGTGCGCTCGCCCGGATTCCCCGAATACCGGGGCATGACGCTGGACCGAGTCCAGGGCGCCAACCTCTACGTCTCCTTCCGTCGCTACGACCCCCTCCCCGACGAGGGGGTGATCCTGCCCACCGCTTCGATCGAAATGTTCGAGGCCCAGCGCTCGGTCATCCGCCAGCTCCAGATCGGGTCCCCCCGGACCGGCGCGCTGGCCGCCGAACTCGCAGATCCGGGCTGGCTGGGCTCGCCGCCCCGAATCCAACTCGAGGGGAAGCGGGCCCACAACCTGCCCCAGCCCAATGAGGAGCAGGAGGAAGCGGTGGCCCGCGTCATGGGCATGCGCCCGGGACAGCTCTACCTCATCCAAGGCCCGCCCGGCACGGGCAAGACGACCGCCATCGTCGAGTCGATCAGGCGCATTCTGGCCCGCCAGCACGACGCCGCCATCCTGCTCAGCTCGCACTCCAACGACGCCGTGGACACCGGCCAGGAGCGCCTGCTCGGCTTCTCCCACGTCCGTCAGGCCCGCGTCGCCGAGCCGGGCAAGGTCCCCCGACGTTTGCGCCACACGCTCGTCGAGGGCGACGACCTCGAGCCCTTCAACCTGGTCGCCGGAACCGTCAACCGGCTGGCCATCGACTCGCGGCTGCGATTCCGGGTCTTCGACTGGCTGATCCTGGATGAGGCCAACAAGGTGCGTTCGAATGAAGCGCTGGCGCTGATGCCACTGGCCAAACGCTGGGTCATGATCGGCGATTTGAACCAGCTTCCCCCGGTTATGGAGGACGCCGCGCTGGGCTTTGAGGTCCGCACCGAGTTGGACGAGGCGGTCCGCGATCGGAGTTTTTACGGCTGGATCTGGGACCAGGTGGCGCCCACCTCCAAAATCATGCTGCCGCGCCAGTACCGGATGCGAGAGCCAATCGGACGGGTGGTATCGGACCTCTTCTACGGGGGCAAGCTGATTCACGAGTCGCCGCATCAGCGCATGCCGCTGCCCTGGCCCTTCGATCGCGAGATCGTCTGGGTGGATACCGGAGCCCAGGAGGAATACCGGGACGCCCAACAGTCGGTGGCCAACGAGTTCGAGGTGGCGCTCTGCAAGGACATCACAGCCATCATCAGAAAGCGGGTCCGCAAGGCCAAGCTGGCGGTCATCGCCATGTACAGCTCCCAGGTCAACAAGCTCGTCGCGGCGCTCAAGGGCATCGTCCCGGCCGACGACGTTGAGTCGGTTGACGCCTTTGAGGGCCGCGAATCGGACGCCGTCATCCTCTCCCTCGTCCGATCCAACGACCGGGCCGCGATCGGGTTCCTGAACGACCCCAACCGCGTTAACGTGGCCATCTCCCGAGCCCGCAAGTTGCTGGTCATCGTGGGCGACTCCAAAACCGTGATCGGCGGCGCCCCCGAACTCTTCGGTCCGCTCTTCGAGCACGCCAAAGCGGAGGGGCTGGTGGCCGGGGTGGGAGCAGTGGTGACCGCCTGCCAGCGGGTCGGAATCCGCTCCCAGGTGCAGCGGCTGTCGCGGCCGCGCCGGGGCGAGCGCCGTCGGCACAACCGCCGCCGGCGTCACGGCCGCGAGGCCGGACCCGACCTGCCCTCGGTCGGTGATCCCGACATGGCCGCCCCCGGCTACGAGTCGAGCCCTGGCCAGGTGTCGGCGGCCGAGGATTCGGAGACGACCGAGCCGATCGTCCCGGAGCCGGCAGCGCGGGAGCGCCCACGGTCTCGTCGGGCGGCGAACGCCGCCAGCCCCGCCCAGCCCGAGGACGATTCGGGCGCGGTTGCGGCCTCGGGTGCGTCGCCCCGCCGGCGGCGCCAGAGCCCGCCAGGGGATGCCGCCAACGGCGCCGCTTCGCCGAATGGCATCGGAACCGATTCCGGCGAGCTGGTGGTGGCCACGCTCGCGTCGCCCCGCCGGCGGCGCCAGAGCGCGCCCTCCACTTCTCCCAACGGAACCACCCCGGTCGATGGCGACGGCCCCGATTCCGGCGAGTTGATGGTGGCCGTGGTTGCGGTCCCCCGGCGGCGACGCAGCAGCGCGACGTCCAGTGCCGTTAAGGGAACCGCTCCGGCCGGTGATATCATCCCCGACGCCATGGCCAAGGCGCCAAAGTTGGCCGGGCGGGGTTCTCGGGCGATGCCCGCCGCGATCCCGGCCGCGAACTCCGCCCCCACCACCCAGGCAGGCCCCGGTGTCGAAGACATTGGCCTGGCCAACCTCTCGTCACCGAGGCGGCGCAAGGCGCCCGTGAGTCCTCTCTCTGAGCCCAAGGTGACCGGCGATCTGGTAACCGGCTGACCGGGTCCGTGACGGCGCCCCGCCGGTCCCACCCCGAGAGGCGACGTTCGCCAGCGGTCGCGGCGGCCAACCGGTTCGCTAGGTCTCTACTGTGTGGGCTGGGGCCTCAGGCGGGGCAGGCCAATCCCTGTCCGCGCAGGTAGAGGAGTGCTCTGCGCGCGTTCTGGGCGGGCTCCTCGGCCGCCTCCTCCCCCTCTCCCAGGATTGATTCCTGCTCAATCACATACCAGCCCCGGTAGTTGCGCCGACGCAGCACCCTGAGCAGGTCATCGATTCGCTGCGAACCCTCACCCGGAGGGCAGAACACGCCCTCCAGGACGGCTTCACGCAGCCCGATCTGGCGCGCCCGGAGGCGGCCGGCGATGAGCGCGTCGACATCCTTCAAATGGACGTGTGTGATCCGATCGGCACACGTCTCGGCGAAATCGACGGGGTCGATACCGAGCAGGGCCAGCTGGCCGACATCGAGGCAAAAGCCTGCCGTGGTGTGGACCAGGATCTGTTCAATGGCCTCGGCCGACTCAAGGATTCCCCCGAACTGGGGATGGATGGCAAGGCGCATCAGGTGCCGCCGGGCGATCGACTCGGCCACACCGACCGAGTGCAGGAGCAGCGCCCATCCCTGCGGATCAAGGTCCTTGTCGCCACCCGGGGTGCGCGCACAGAGCACACTCAGAATCAGCGTCTCGGCCCCCATCCGGTGAAGACGGCGGGCTTCGAGATCAAGCGCGGGTAGTTCCAGGTGCCTTATTTCGGGGTCGTGCAGGACGGCACAGACCTGACCCGCCACCACGTGGGTGCCGCGGGGTGCCGACAGGTATCCCGGTCGACCCGCCTCGAGATGGGGAAGACCAAGCTCCCGGCTCTGCTGGACGAACACCGACGCCGGGATTTCCGGCCCCCAGGCAGGCAGGTCGGACACCCCAAAGTGGAGTGGGGAGAGAGCGATTTTGGCTTGGTTCAGCGGACTTGCCCACCGCCGCCAATGGGGCGGTCAATCACGGTCATACCTTAGCGCGAGTGGACACCCAGCGAAGGGGCGGAAATCCGTGCCCGGACGCGGACCCGCCCGCTTCGGCGATCAGCCGCCACGCCCGCTTCGGCGCCGAGGTTGGCCACCTCCGCGCCCCGCCTCGGCTCCGTCAGGGCCGATTTGGAACTGGACCGCGGCCACATCCCGCCCCCACCGGCCACACGGTCAGCGGGGGTGGCGTCGAATGCCGCCCACCACCTGGCCACCCGCACGGGTCCGGGACTGAGGTTTAGGGTGCGCCGCCAGGGCTCCGAACTGGGGGCATTCCGAGACCTCGGGCGGGTCTTTCGAAACCAGTCCCGCTACCCAATTCCAGCTCCGCCCACGCCCGACCATCGATGGCGGGGCTTTCGGCGCCGTTTTCCGTACCGCGCTGGCCCTGGGGACAGGGCGTGCAAATTGTCGGCTATGGACGGGGCTCGGCGAAACCCGCCCCTGTCAAGCCGGCCGGTGCATCCGCGCTACGGCTTACTTACCCGATCCCTCTGGCTCGGGCTCGTGGTGACGGCCCGGGGCGGCCGCATTTGGGGCCTGCATCGAAACGTTCCCGTTGAGGGTCGCGCCGTCCTCGATGGCGAGCCGCGCCACCTTGACGTCTCCACTCACCATCCCCGAACCGGCCAGCAGCAGCTTCTCCCGAGCCACCACTCCACCGCTCAGATTGCCGCGAACCTGCACGTTGCGGCCTTCGATCGTTGCTTTGACGGTTGCCTGGTTCTCCACCGTCACGTCCCCGGTGGCGTTGAGCTCGCCTTCCAGCGTCCCCAGGATCCGCACATCGCCTTCAACCGTCAGCTTGCCAACCAGTACGTCTCGAGGGCCCAAGGTCACCGCCGGGCTGGTCACGCTCGGGCTGGTCACGCTGATCGGCTCATTACGATGACGCGCGCCACGCGGCTGCGTGACCTCTTCCGTGGTCACTTCTGTTCCCATGTTTCACCCTTCCCATTCCATGCTGGTCCCGGGCGGTCACCAGCCCGAAGTAGCATCTTAACCGGAGAACCAGGGAGTTGAAGCCAACGACTGCAGCCGGCCTGGTCGAGGCCAACACCCTGTTCTTTGACTCCATTGCTCCTGATTACGACGATTGGGCGGGGGGCCTGCACCGCCGTGTCGCGGCTCGCCTAGTGGAGTTGGTTTCGCCCCGGCCGGGGCTGCAGGCGCTGGACGTGGGCTGTGGCACCGGTCTACTAACCAACAGCATTGCCCGCCACCTGACCGCGACCGGCCTGGTCATCGGCCTCGACGCCTCCGAGGGAATGCTGGAGCAGGCACGACGCGGTGCGCTTGCTAACACCTGGTTCGTGCGCCAGTCGGCCGACCACCCACTCCCGTTCAAGGACGCATCGTTCGACCTCGTCACCTTCAGTGATTCCCTGGGCTATCTGCTTGATCCCGAATTGGCCCTGCAGGAGGCCTCGCGGGTGCTGCGGGGTGGAGGCCAGTTGGGCTTGGCGATGCCCATTCATACGCTGGCCACGGTGGCCCAGGCCGAGTTCGTGCGCATCTTGGAGGAGCTGACCGCAACTCATCCCATGGTGATGCCGCGCCCACCCCACGATCGCACCCGGCTGGGCGAGAAACAGGTCATCGCGCACCTTCTTTCCCGGTCGGGATTCGAATCCATCGTCACCACCACCATGGTGACCGGCGAGCGCATGGCCTCGGCCGCCAGCTGGGTGAGCCTCATGGCCGGACTCGCCCCCCGGTCCCATGCCCTGCTCACCACCCTGGGCCCGGCCATGCGGCGGCAATTGGAGACCTGGGTCGACACCGAGATGCTCAAGTTGGGCGAGGAGGCCTTCCACTACCACGAGGCGTTCACCTTCGCGCTGGCCTCGCGATCGCGGCCCTAGGAGGCCCCGACGCTCCCGCGGCGATTGCCCGGTGAGCCGCGCGTGAGCCGGGTTGGAGCGCGCTCTCTGGCCGCGGCCTGGGGAGCTCTGGTGGCGCGGCGGGCGTGGTATTTCCTGGGCGCCTGGGTGCTGGCGGTGGCCGTCGCCGCCGTTTTCGCGCCCACCACCTCCCGGCACCTGTCCGCGTCCGGATTCGAGACCGACACCCCAGCCACCCGTGCTGCAGCCCTACTCCGTCAACAGTTCCCGGGCCGCCAGGCGCCCGTTCTGTTTGTCGTATTCACCGCCCACGTGCCACTCAGCGACCCGGCCTATCAGGCCCAGATCAGCGCCTACCGCACTGATCTGGCCCGCCTCGGGGAACCCTTCGGGGCCACCGTCAGCGGCCCTCTGGCCGGCCCCGACCAGCGCAGCGCGGCGCTGCTGATGGAATCGAGCGCCCCCCCGGGCGGATTCATCGGCGTCGCCGACCGCATCATCACCATTCATCACCCGGGCCCTGCCTCCGCTCTCGTTGGGGGTGGAGCTGCCGTCTACGACTCCTTTATCTCCGATTCCGAATCTGACCTGTCCCAGTCCGAGCGGGTCTCGCTGCCCATCGCGTTGGCGCTGCTGCTGGTCGTCTTCGGAGGCGTCGTCGCGGCCCTCCTTCCAGTCTTGACGGGCCTGGCTACGGTAACCGTCGCGGTGGCCCTGCTGGGGGCTCTGGCCCGCGTTCACGAGGTCTCCATCTTCGCCCTCAACATCAGCTCGGTGGTGGGTATCGGACTCGGAATCGACTACTCCCTGCTCGTGGTCAACCGCTTCCGGGAGGAGCTTCGGGCCGGCCAGGAGCCCGAAGCAGCGGTGGCCGCCACCATGTCGACCGCGGGACTGTCGACTCTGGTGTCGGGGGGGACGGTGGCGATCGGGTTCGGCTCGCTTTCGCTATCCCGCCTCAACGTGCTCTGGTCGATGGGTGTCGGCGGGGCCATGGTGGTTGGCCTCTCGGTCCTGGCCTCGCTGACCCTGATCCCTGCGCTACTGGCAGTGTTCGGGCCCCGCGTGGACAAGCTGGCGCTGCCCTTCCTGCGAGACCGCGACACCCGTCCCTTCTGGCACGGGCTGGCTTCCCGCGTCATGCGCCGTCCGCTGCTCTACATCCTTCTCGTCATGGCCGTGATCGGGGTTCTGATCTCACCCGCCCACGGGCTCCGTTTGGGGGTGGTGGGCCCCGAGTCTCTCCCTCCCCAGGATCCTGCCGCTCGCGCCGCCGTGCTGGCTCATTCCCAACTCAACCTGCCCAGCCGTTCCCCCATCGTCGTGGTTGCCAGCGGCGTCACCGACCTGGCCACCGCCAACCACATCGAGAATCAGCTCCAGGCCGTGGCCGGAGGCCAGAATGTGATCGGACCGGCCGAGGCCGGGCCCGAGTTGGCGCGATTCTTCAGGCCCGGCTTCGCCGTCTTTGAGGTGACCCAGCCGGGGGCCGACAACGATAGCTCCACGCACGCCCTCTTGAATCGGCTCCGCTCCATCGCCTGGCCCCGCGGCGTGAGCGTTCTGCTGGGGGGCGAGGCGGCCGGCTATCAGGACTTCCTCTCCGTGCTGCTGGGGGATCTGCCGCGCATTCTGGCCACGGTCCTGGTCCTCACCTTCGTCCTTCTCGGTCTGGCCTTCAGGTCGCTGCTGCTGCCGCTCAAGGCGGTGTTGATGAATCTGCTCTCGGTGGGCGCGGCGATGGGGGTCCTGACCTGGATATTCCAGCAGGGCCATCTTTCCGAACAGCTCAACTTTCAGGCCGTGGGGTTCGTCGACTCGACCACTCCGGTGCTGATTTTTGCCGCCCTCTTTGGCCTCTCGATGGACTACGAGGTCTTTCTCTTGAGCCGGATCCGTGAAGAATGGCTGGGCGGCCGCTCCAACGCCGATGCGGTCGCCGCCGGACTGGAGCGCACCGGACAGATCATCACCTCGGCGGCCCTGATCCTGGTGGTGGTGGCGGGCACCCTGGCGCTGAGCCATCTGGCCATCAACAAGAGCATCGGCGTGACCATCGCCATCGCCGTGCTGCTCGACGCCACCCTCATCCGGCTGGTGCTGGTTCCGGCGACGATGCGCGTGTTGGGCGATCGCAACTGGTGGCCCGCCCGGCGAACCTGGGCAGCGCCGGCGCAGGATGAACAAGCCCGGCTATGAGTCCCCAGCATTTGATCCGCGCGGCTCGGACCGAGGATGCCGGCGTCCTGGCCAGGGTCCATGTCGCCACCTGGCGCTCCAGTTATGGCGGGCTCATCCCCCAGGCCTACCTGGACAGGCTGGACGTGGCCGACCTGGAGTCGCGCTGGCGATCCCGGCTCAGCCTCGGCGGAGAGACGGAGCTGGCCGTGGTAGAGGTGGACGGCGAAGTGGTGGGGTATGCCTCCGGAGGCCCCGAGAGGGAGCGCGACCCAAGCTATGAGGGCGAACTCTACGGCCTCTACCTGCTTCCCGCCTGGCAGCGGCAGGGCATCGGCCGCGCCCTGGTGGCCCACGTGGCGGGACGTCTAATGGGGGCCGGAATGCGTTCCATGCTGGTCTGGGTGCTGGCTGCCAACGCACCCGCCCGAGGCTTCTATGAGCACCTGGGAGGGGCGTTCCTGAGGGAGCACGGTCTCGATTTGGATGAGTTCACGGTGCGCGAGGTGGCCTACGGATGGGGCTGGCAGGGCATGGCCGGTCTCGGCCTCTGAGGGTGGAGCAGATCGAGAACCGGAAGCGATTGTCGCAGCTGCGGTGGGAGATGGTCGGGCCCGATCTGTGGCCGGCCGCCATGCACCTGGCGCTGGACGAGGTCCTGCTCGATCGGGTGGCGGGCGGGCTTCGGGGTCCAACCCTGCGTTGGTGGGAGTGGACCGAACCCGCCCTCATCATCGGCTCCCATCAGGTACTGGCCAACGAGGTGGACTCGGACAAGCAGACGGAGTTGGGCCTGGCGGTCGCCCGCCGGATGAGTGGCGGAGGGACGATGGTGGTCATTCCCGAAGGCTCCATCACCTACTCCATCTACGCTCCCGAGGAACTGGTCGAAGGTCTCTCGCTGGTCGATTCCTACGCGCTCCTCGACTCCTGGGTGGTGGAGGCGCTGCAGGCCATCGGGGTGCCCGCCGCCTACCGTCCCATCAATGACCTGGTCGATCCCCACGGAAAGATGGGAGGTGCCGCCCAGGCGCGGCGCCGAGGGGCGATTCTGCACCACACCACAATCGCGTGGGCAATCGACCCGGAGTTGGTTCCCCGCCTGATCCGAATCGGCCGGCCCTCACTCTCCAGCCGCGGTGTACGCAGCGCCGAAAAGGTCGTCTCGCCCCTCTCCCGGCACACCGACCTCAGCCGGGAGGAGATGGTCCGACACCTGGCGGACTGGTTTCGCAGGTTGACCGATGCCGACTCCGGCAGCCTAGGCGGCGACGAGATCCAGGCCGCCGCAGTGCTCGCCAAGGAGAAGTACGAGGCGCCGGACTGGCTACACCGCTTCGAGTGAACCACCCCGCCCCCGGCGGTGTTTGATGGCGGTTGCCCGTCAGGTCAGAACCGCGTCTCCGCAATCAGCACCAGCCGGCCCTCCCGGTCCGTCACCGGCATGCAGAATTGGAAGCGGTCGGGGGTCAGCGAGAGGTCCAGATCGGAGGCCGGGAAACCGGCCGTGAGGCCCCTCGCCAGCTCCTGGCAGCGTTCGCTGGAGCGCAACCGAAGCAGGCTGCCGGCAAGGTCGAAGTCAGTTCCCAAGAGCAGGGCGGCGAGGTACTCGGCGCAGACGAAATCCTCCTCGTCCCGGCCGGGACGGCCCGACGCCACCAACGTCACCAGGGGCGGATTCTCCTTGGCGATGGCACGAGCCGTGGCAGCAGCCACCACCAGGCTGGCGGCGTAGAGCTGGGATGCGGCGCGGGCGGCCAGAACGGCCTGGGTCCCCGCGCTGGTGCGCTGAATCAGGCTGTGTCCCCTCACTTCGGCCGCCAGCACCTGGGTGGGCGAGTTGGAGATGGCAATACCGGGGACGGGTAGTCCGTCCACCTCGGCCGAGATGATCGAGGCCGGGGTCCGTTCCTGAAGCTCAAGGGCGTCGGCGACCTCGCCCACCAACCAGCATTCACTAGCGCCCTGGGCGAGCGCGTAGGCGCTGACCGTGAAAGCGCGGAGCACGTCGATGATCACTACCACGCCGCTCGCGCGGGAGGCCCCGTCGATTCCCGAAGTGTGCTCAACGCGCATTCTGCTCAATTTTGAAACCTCGCTCGGGGCTGCCGCTCTGCCCGTCGGAGCCCGCGACTCAAGGGCTGGCGGTCGCGGGCCCGGATAATTGATCGCGTGGATCACCGGGCCATCGGATGGGAGCAGATTGGCGATTGCGGCGCCATGCGCGTGGTGGGCCTGCGCTTGGGCGCCGGTCAGCGGGTGCCCCCGCACCGCAACGCCCTACCCCTGGCCCTGATCGTGACCGAGGGGCTCTTGCGCTACGGAGATGGGGATGACTCCGGGACCGCCCGCCCGGGGGAACTGCTCCTGATCAACCCCGGAGAGCGACACAGCTACTGGGCGGAGGTGGAAACCTCCGCCTACATGGTCTTCGCGGGCCTGCCCGGAGTGCGCGCCCGGACCTGGAACCTGCGCCTCAACGGCTAGACCGGTCTGACCCTGGGCTAACCGGTGGTGGCCAGATTCCAGCGCTGGACGCAGGGGCCCTGAAGGGCCGACTCGAGCACGCAGATCGAGGCTGGATCCAGGGTCAGCCGGCTGGCAAGTGGCGCACCCAGGCCAGTCCAAACGCCGGCCAGCGCGCGCAGGAAGTGACCGTGCGAAAAGACCAGCAAGCGGCCCTCGGTGGGCACCTGCTCCAGAAACTGGCGGGCCCGATCCATCACCTGGCCGGGCGACTCCCCTCCCGGTCCGCCCGAAGCGAAGACCTCCCAGTCCGGATCCCGACCATGGATCTCATCGCTGGTCAGCCCCTCGTACGCTCCGTAGTCGAACTCGCGTAGAAGCGGGCTGGGGAGAGCGTCCGGGAATCCCGCCAGCTGGGCGGTGCGCATGGCCCGCTGGCGATCCGAGCTGAAGATCGCGGTGAAGTCCACCGCCCCCAGTGGGCGGCTCAGCGCTTGGGCCTGGCGCTCACCTCGGGACAGTAGCGGCAGGTCGGTGAGGCCCGTGTGGCGGCCGCTCTCAGACCACTCGGTAGCGCCGTGGCGGACCAGCCACAGCTCTAGCGTCCCAGTAGCTCCGGGCGGCCCAATCGCGCCGAGCGGCTGACCGCCTCGATGGCAGCTCCGGCTCGCAAGCGCTGGGTGGGGTGAATCGAAACGATGCCCGCCCGAGCCCGGCATTCGAGCCCCAGCAGTGAGCTGTTGACCGCATCAAGTATTCGGGTGGCGGCGTGCGCGGTGCCAGACATATCGGTGTCGGGTAGAAGGATCAGGAGCTGCACCGGTTCCCGGTTCAGGACCCCGGGCGTGTCCACCTCCCGGATGGAGCCCGCGACGGCGGCGGCGATCACCTTGAGCACGTCCGGATGCTGCTGCCCGTCGGGGGGGGAATCCGATCCGACCGGCTCAACCAGCATCAAGCCCAGCGGCCGCCCGTAGCGGTGGGCGCGGGCCAGTTCGTCCTCCAACACCGGTCGAATGAAGCGGTCGTTGAAGAGTCCGGTGGCGCGGTCCACGATGTGCAGCGGCTGCGAGTCGGGGTCGTCGAGGCGGATTCCGCAGTGGTTGCAGAAGGTCGAACCGGTCGGCGCCGCCAGTCCACACGCTGGGCAGACGACTACTTCAATGGTCTTGCGTCGCAACACGTCGCCCAGAGGCATCGTTGACAGGTTATCAGCGCGTGCATCGGGGCCAGGCCGGGAGAATCTCCCCGAGGCCCCGAGCTAACCCGCGAACGAGGCCGCTCGGGCCAGCTCTGCGCTCGCCCCCGGGGCTACCCAAGCCTCGGCCCAGCAATCGACCGCGGCCATGATCGGTTCCAACGCCCGACCGCGCTCGGTCAGCCGGTAACTGACTCGGACGGGCGGGCCTGGATCGACCAGCCGCTCCACCAGGCCCTCGCCCTCGAGTTCCCGCAGGCGCTCGGTGAGCACGCGATCTGAGATGCCGGGGATCCCGGTGAGGAGCTGGTTGAAGCGCACTGGGGAGCTCATCAGGGCCCTCAGTACGGCTCCTGACCACCTCTTGCCGATCAGTTCCATGGCCCTTTGAAAGGGCGCGCTGTAGGACAGATTTGGGGTGGCCACGGCGGATAATTCTATGCGCCGGACGTCCGTTCTTCCACCACTTGATTGCGCATTTCACCGACATTTTCGACTCGCGTGATCATTGTTTGGCCGGGCTCGAGCCAGACCTGTGGATTTCGTCCCTTGCCCACCCCGGCCGGAGTCCCGGTGGCGATCACGTCTCCCGGCTCCAGGGTGGTGAATTCACTGATGTAGGCGATGAGTTGGGGAATCGACCAGAGCAGCAGGCTGGTGTTGGCAGCCTGCCGCACCTCCTCGGTCCCGTCTGCCAGAATCACGATGCACGAGACATCCAGGTTGCCCGGCTCGGGGACCTCGTCCTTGCTCACGATGAGGGGGCCAAAGGGACCTGATCCGTCGAAATTCTTGCCTGGGGTCCACTGTGGGGTGTGATCCTGGTAGTCGCGAATGCTGATGTCGTTAAAGGCGCAGTAGCCGAACACGTGGTCCATCGCCTGATCCTCAGGGATGTACCGCCCGCGCCGGCCGATCACCACCGCCAACTCTGCTTCCCAGTCCATCTGGACTGAGACCCGAGGCCGGTAGATGGGTGCGAAGGGAGCGCATAGGCTGGTCCGAAAGCGCGCGAATATGACTGGCTTGCCGGCCATCGAGGCACCCTTTATCTCCTCGATGTGGGCGGCGAAGTTGCGGCCGATGGCAAGCACCTTGCCCGGGTCGGTGATCGGAGTGAGCAGCTGGGAGGGCTCGTAGGGGTGCGCCCTCGGAGACCGTTCAATGGCCTGGGCGATGGTGGCTGGTCCCGCCTGGATCAGCTCGCGGACGGAGCCATCGAGCTCCAGCAGGGCACCATTTTGAAGCGCCACTGCGCGGACGCCGTCGGCGGTGGCGAGAGTTCCAATGCGCATGCCGGATAGCGTAACCGGATTCGCTCGGACCTTTGGCGGGGCGCCTCAGCTGCCCAGATAGGTGAGCAAGAGATCGGTGCCATAGCCAGCGAAGAAGCCGCAGAGCAGGCCCAGCGCGAGGGCGGAAGGCGTGTCCATGCGGCGGCAGACGGCCAGCATTTCGTTGATCACGTAGATCACCGCCCCTGCGGCCAGGGCCAGAAAGAGCACGAACGTCCAGGTCGAAACGATGTTGAATCCGATCACCGTCCCGATCAGCGTCGGCCCTCCCCCGATCATTCCGGCCATGAGCAGGAATCTCCAGCTGGGGACCTGTTCGCCGGAGGCCAGCGGGGCGGCGATACCGAAGCCCTCGGTGATGTTGTGCAGTCCGAATCCGATCACCAGCACCGCGGTGAAGGACAGAAGACCGGCGCTGAAGGACTGCCCGATGGCCAGCCCCTCGCTGAAGTTGTGTAAGCCCAGGCCGATGGCGATCATGAGCGCCAGGGAGCGGGGATTGGGGGCGGTCCTGATCGCAACTGCGATGGCCGCGCCGGGGCCCGGGCGAGCCTGGCGTCGCAGGCGATTCATCACCGCCTGGTTGACCAGGGTCAGGGCAACCAGCCCGGTCGCCAACCCGAGCAGGAAAAGAGCGACCAAGGTGGCCAAGACCCTGACTTCGGCAGGGCCCTGGCGAAGCCGACCGAGGGCGGCGTCGATAGGCTGATTGGCCTTGCTCAGGATGTCCCAGAGCAGAAACAGGAGCACGCCCGTGGCGAGAGCGTTGAGGAAACCCTGAACTCGCGGCGTGAGTCCACGCAGGCGCGCCACCGGGAGCCCGAGGAAAATTGAAAACCCCGCCGCCGCCCCGATGGCGGCGATCGCCGCCTGGCTCATCCGCTCCCCGGCGCGGACGGCAGACGCCCTTTCATGGGTCTCAGATTAGCACCGGCTAATTTGCTCACGTCAGGGGCACCCTGGGGGCTGATCATCCAGCGCTCTCGAGCTGCCTGGCCTGCCGATCACCGAATCCGGACGCGCTCTCGCAACCCCGGTGCGACTCGCTCGATTCTTTGGGGCGACGGAGCGCCGAGGAGACCTACTCCGCGGCGTTCTCGGGGCTGGCCGTGAGCAGGCCCGGGAGCAGCTGCCGTCCGCCGCTCCTTCCAACCGTGCAGACAAAGCACAGGTAGGCGGCGAGGGTGAAGACGACACCCGTAAGTGCAGCGTGGAGAAGCTCACCGAAGAGATCGAAGTGGCTCATGACGAGAATCGCCCCGGCCACTCCTTGGGCACATATCGCGGCCACCAGCCACGAGGCCCCGCGCACCAAGTCGTTCTGGCGCGGTATCGCCCGACGGGCCCCGAGCAGGAGCCCCACGGCCACCACCAGCACCAGTACCGCGGCCGATCGATGAGCCCAATCGAGCAGGACCGGGAGTGTCCCCATTCTCACCCCGCTCGTGCATCCCGGCCAGCTCGTACACGCCGCCGCCGCTCCCGTGTGGCGGATGTAAGCCCCGCTGTAGACGAGGACGTAGACGTAGGCCGCCGTTCCCCACACCGCCCAGCGCAGGCCCGGTTCGATCGAATCCGCCACCGGTCGCCGTTTCGGCCGGCGCACGTAGATCGCCGTCAGGACAGTCGTGGCCAGGGCGATCAACGAGATCCCAAAATGCAGCGCCAAGACCACCGGCTGCTCCGGCCATTTCACCGCCGCCGCCCCCATGCCCGCCTGAAGAAAGAGCGCCCCGACCATCAGCCCCACCAGCACCAGTACGGCCCGCCGTTGGCGCCAGAGCAGGAGCGCCACCGCCGCCAGGGCCAGTATCAGCACGCTCTCGATCGCTGTCACGGCGCGGTGGCTGAACTCTATGAAGGTGTTCACCGCGAACTGCGGAATGAGCTGGCCACGACACAGCGGCCAGTCCCTGCCGCAACCCTGGGCGGAGCCCGTGGATGTCACCGTGGAGCCCATGACGAGCACCACGAACATGCCCACCGCGGCCAGCGTCCCGATCACCGCTGCGGCCTTCTCCAGATCCGCCCGGTGCAAATCGAGCATCCACTTCAGGTTAGCCTCCTGGCCCCTTCGGGGATGGCCGCGCCGCGCCCCTGCGCCCAAATTCAGAGCTCCGTGGGGATCCGGCCGGGGTTACCCTCCTAGAGGTTTGGGGGCTGGGTTGCGGAGGTGGGGACGTGGTTGATCGAGCGACGCCGAGAATGCACCCTCCGCTCGCCTGGCCCTACGTCCTGCTGCTGGCGCTGCTGCTGGTGGTCGTGTTTTTGGCCGTCCAGATTGGCACAGTGGGACTGGCCGCCGAGAAGTTGGGGCTCAGCCCGCAACTGGCGCTTGGCTTTCTGCTCGCCTCCATCGTGGGCAGCACGATCAATATTCCCATCGGCCAGATCCCGGCTCACGGGCCGCTTGAGCCGGCGGGCGTGGTCCGGCATCTGGGCGTGGGCTACCTGATCCCGCACCGGCGCCTGCCGGGCACGACGGTGCTGGCCGTGAATGTGGGAGGGGCGGTGGTCCCCAGCCTGCTGGCCATCTACCTGCTGGTGCACGACAACCTGGGCTCCGGCACCTTCCTGGCCGTGGCGGCGGTGGTCCTCTACGTCCACATCGCGGCACGTCCCGTGCAGGGGATCGGAATCGTGGTGCCGGGCATTTTCCCGCCCCTGGTCGCCGCTGGCGCCGCCATTCTGCTGGGCGGACCTCACGTCGCCGCGGTGGCCTACGTGGGGGGCGTGGCCGGATGCCTAATCGGCGCCGACCTGATGAATCTGGGCCGGCTCCCGGGAGTTGGGGCGCCGGTCGCGTCGATCGGCGGCGCCGGCACTTTTGACGGCATCTTTCTGACCGGGCTGATGGCGGTGCTGATGGCCAGCTTCTTCAGCTGACCTGGTGCCGATGGACCCGAGTGCCCCCCCTCGGGACGCGCTGGGGTGAATGCCCGCCGGGCGCCCTCGCTGTCGGCCTGGGTGTGCGGCCGCTCGAACCCGGTGGGACCTGGGGTGGAAGGAATGCCGTGCCCCCCAGGCGGGTTGATGGACTTGCAATGATGGCTGTCACGCCGCAGCGCTCGGGCGGCCGGCAGCGGTTGGACCGCCGCTGCCCAACGTCGTCCCCGGACTCCGGGACGGGGGGCCCATTGGCGACCCGTCAGGGCGCATGATGATTCAACCGACCGCGGGATCGGGCAGCCTGGGCCTGATCTCCCGGTTTGTTCCTGCCCAGGCCACCGGCCTGCCGGCACTCCTGCTTCTGCATGGGACCGGAGGTGACGAATCCGACCTGCTGCCCTTGGGCACCGAACTGCTCCCGAATGCGGCCCTGATCAGCCCCCGGGGGGCGGTCCTGGAAGGCGGTATGCCGCGCTTTTTTAAGCGCCTCTCGCCGGGCGTGTTTGATCTCGAGGACCTGGCCCTGCGGAGCGCGCAGCTGGCGGAATTCATCGTCCAGGCACGCCTCCAGCTCCACATTGTCCAGCCCCTGGTGGCGGTCGGCCTCTCGAACGGAGCCAACATCGGTGCCGATCTGCTGCTCAACCACCCCGGCGCCCTGGATGGAGCGATTCTGTTTCGGGCCCTGGTCGCGCGGGAGCCGGCGGCGGATCGGGCGGTGGCCGGAGTGCCGGTACTGATCGCGGCCGGCAGCGACGATCCGATCGTCAGCACCGCCCAGGTGGAGCAGCTGGAGAGGCTGCTGGCCGCCCATGGGCACCGGGTTGAGGTCCATTGGAGTCGGGCCGGGCACGGCCTGACCCGAGACGATTTGGCGTCGGCCCAAGCCTGGCTTCGGGGCCTCCAATGGGGTCTCGGCTCGGACGGATAGGAGGAGCAATGAAGGATCAGATCGCCGGTATTCATCACGTCACGGCGGTGACCGGCGCGGCCGGTCAGAACGTCCGGTTCTACACCGAGGTCCTGGGACTGCGCCTGGTCAAGAAGACGGTGAACCAGGACGATGTATCGGCGTATCACCTCTTCTATGGCGATGCCGTCGGAACCCCCGGGACCGAACTCACCTTCTTTGACTGGCCACAGAGCCCGGCTGCCCGGCCCGGTGCCACCACCATCGCGCCGATCGCGCTGAGCGTGGCCGACGAGCATGGCCTGAATTGGTGGTCGGACCGCTTCCGGTCCCTTGGGGTTCGCTCGGGTCCGGCGAAAGAGGAGGACGGGCACCTCCGCTTGCCGTTTCTGGACCCAGAGGGTCAGCGCTTGGAGCTGGTGGCTGACGGCAGCGCGATCGAGACCGTTGGCTGGGAGCAGAGCACAGTACCGGAAGCGGTCTCGATCAGGGGATTCAACGACGTCACCGTGACCTCCGCCCAGCCCGAGATGACCCTTCGGATGCTCGCCGAGGTGATGGGCTTCGAGATCACTTCGGAGCGGGAACTACCCGATGGCGGCGGGCAGATCACCGTATTCGGAACCGGACGCGGAGGGGCCGGCAGCCGGGTTAGGGTGGTCTCCCCCGGTGAGGTCGAGTTCGGCGCAGTCGGAATCGGTGGCGTGCACCACGTCGCCTTCAGGGCCGCCGACGACGACGAGCAGGGGCGATGGCGAACCCACCTGCTGGCGGCCGGACTCCGGGTCACCCCCGTCATCGACCGCTACTACTTTCACTCCATCTATTTCCGCGAGCCGGGGGGCGCACTTTTCGAGATCGCCACCGATGGTCCCGGCTTCACCGCTGACGAGGACGAGGCTCAGCTCGGGACCCACCTCGCCCTGCCACCGTTCCTGGAACCGGAGCGGGCGCGGATCGAGGCCGGGCTGCAGCCCATCTCCGTCTGATCCGCTGCGCCGCCAACCAGCGAGGCCCGCCCTGGTTGGAAGATCAGTTCGAGGTGGGCACGAGCAGCCGACCCAGTCCAAGCCCGGCGGTCACATATCAAATACCGACGAAGCGAAGCGTGGTGCCGACGCTGCTGGGGATGTAGGCGGCTGGAAGCTCCGAGGCCAGCATATTCACCGCCCTCCAGCCGGTACAGTGCCCCGGCACCAGGTGATCAAGCTCGAGCTTGATCAGTTCCCGAACCGAACGCGCGACCAGGGGCGCCATGACCGCGCCGCTCAGGTGGCAGCCGCCGACAAAGGCGTGAAGTCGATCGATCCCGCCCAGCCGCCGGGCATTGAGGAGCACGTTGATCACCCCGGCATGGCTGCAGGCGGACATCACCACCAGGCCTCGGCCCCTGAGGTTGACGATCAGGCCCTGGTCGTCCCAGACCATGAAATCGGGCTCCCAACTCTTCCCACTACGACGGTACTGACCAGGGAGGCCGGGTTCAAAATCGGTCACCCGTTCCACGCCTCCAGTGACCATGATCCGCCCATCCAAGAGCATGGTCGGTCCTCGCTCCTCCAGCAGTTGAACTCCTTCCCGATCGAGGTCCATTCGGCTGGGAGGGGGAGCCGGGTATTCGGTCCCGTCCGGAAGGACCAGCTTTCGGTCCGACCAGGCGTCGGGGTGCAGCAGCAGCGGCAGTCCGCGGCGGCCGACCCTGGCGATTACTCCCAGCAATCCGCCGTGGTGGTCGGCGTGTCCGTGGCTGAGAACGATGGCACGCAGCCGGCCAACCCCCATTCCGAGCACATCCAGGTTGTGCAGGACGGTGTCCTTGGCCAGCCCAGCATCGTACAGGATGCTCTCGCGGTAGCCATCGCTGTGCACCGTTACGAGCAGCGAGTAGCCGTGTTCGGCTCGGAAGAACTCCGGACCAGCGAGACTGGTTCTGGGTCTCACGGCGAGATCGTCGGAGGCCAGCAGATTGTCGTGAACGTTGTCCACCAGGATCGTTATCTCGACCGCGTCAACGGTGGCCAGTTGCGGCATCGAGGGCAGTCTACAATCGCTTGCCCAGGCGGTCCAGGTGGGCGGTTGCATCCAGCCCGCCATCTATCGACGAGCGGCCGGTCGAGACCTCGGGCGAGGTTGTGATCCTGCAGCGTAACTGAGAACGCATAGTGGGTTTGTAGACACTCCTCGGCGTCCGAACTCCGCCACCGCCCTCAGTCGGAAACGGCGACGGCTAGAGGAAATCGTCCACTCAGGAGTGGTCTGATGCTGCGTTTGGGGTGGGGGAAGCCAACGGCTACATTTGGCTTCCCCCACCGCCGACCGGTGGCGCTTATCTCCTAGTGTCGGCGGTGCTGAGTCCCAGCCCGGCGGCGATGCGCTCACCGAGGCTGGCATCGATATTCCGCCAGTGTCCAAGCGCGCGCTCCTGGACCTGCCGCTGCACCGGCCGCATGTTCGCGACCACGTTGTCGACCAGGTGGTCGCGTTCCGAGTCCGACAGCACCTCGCGGACCAATGTTCCGGCCTGCCCAAAGTCATCGTCGTCGCGGCGAAGCGTGTAGGCACCGCGCACCATCTCTCCGCTGACCGCCCAGGTTCCGTCGTCGCCAAATCGTTCGGGATCTGAGGCGGGGCCGCCGAAGCTGTTGGGGGCGTAGACGGGTTGATTGCCGCCGTGACGGAATCGCATGGCGCCGTCCTTGTTGTAGGAGTTCACGTCTGCCAAGGGGCGGTTGATCGGGAGTTGCAAATAGTTGGTTCCAATCCGGTACCGGTGGGCATCCGGATAGCTGAATAGCCGACCGAGCAGCATCTTGTCCGGGCTTGGCCCAATCCCGGGAACCATGTTGGCCGGCTCGAACGCGGACTGCTCCACCTCCGCGAAATAGTTCTCGGGATTGCGGTTCAGGACCAAACGGCCAATGACCTGGGTCGGATAGTCGGAATGGGGCCAGACCTTGGTGAGGTCGAAGGGATTGAACCGATAACTCTCGGCATCGGCGAACGGCATGATCTGCATTTCCACGCGCCACACCGCCTCCTCGCCGCGAGCCATCGTTGTGTAGAGGTCGCGGAGATGGTAGTCGGGGTCTTCGGCGACCATGGCCGCCGCCTCCGAGTTGGTGAACGTCTCCACCCCCTGCTCGGTCTTGAAGTGGTATTTGACCCAAAAGCGCTCGCCGCCGGCGTTGATCCACATGAACGTGTGACTTCCATAGCCGTTCATGTGGCGCCAGCTGCGCGGGGTGCCCCGGTCCGTCATGATGAATGTCACCTGGTGCATGGACTCCGGCCGGAGCGACCAGAAATCCCATTGCATGGTGGCGTCACGCAGATTGGTGTCCGGCAGCCGCTTCTGGGAATGTATGAAGTCGGAGAACTTGCTCGGGTCTCGAATGAAGAAGATTGGGGTGTTGTTCCCCACCAGGTCGTAGTTGCCTTCCCGGGTGTAGAACTTGATCGCGAATCCCCTCGGGTCCCGGACGGTGTCAGCGGATCCCAGTTCCCCGGCGACGGTCGAGAAGCGCATAAGCACCGGAGTTCGGCCCCGATCCCGCTGCAGGAAGCCGGCCTTGGTCCACTGGCTGACGTCCGCGGTGGGCTCGAAATACCCGTGGGCGGCGCCACCCTTGGCGTGCACCACTCGTTCGGGCACCCGCTCCCGATTGAACTGAGCCATCTTCTGGATCAGGTAATGGTCCTGAAGAAGGATCGGACCGTCGGGTCCGGCGGTGAGCGAGTCGTTGTCGCTGGGGGCGGCAATTCCCGCATCGGTGGTGGTGATCGGTCCGATTGGCTCAGTCATGACTACCTCGTTCTTCCAATTGAAAGTGACGCCTGGCATGCGGGGCAGCTACCCCAATACGTGATCTCCGGCTTCGTCGATCGAGTACCCGCCCGCCTTTGACGGTCGCAGGCAGGTCCGCCCGGCCCTGCGTCGCAAGGCCGACCGAGGCGGCCGAGTGATGCCCTGGCCGGCTGACCAGATCCGGTACCGCCGCTCGCTGCTTGGTCGCACTGAGTCCGACCCGCTCCAATTCTGAGCGGATCAATTCCCGATGCGCCAGTTCCACGATTCGATCATAGGCGCTCGCTTGAATCACTCCAGAAGTTTGCCCCGACCCGCCCACACGACCGGCTTGGCGGCGCCAGCGGCGTTCGCGTCCAGCGACAAATTTGCCGGCTTCACCGGGAGCCGGCACCGGGGCTGGTACGCTGTCGCCGGGGGCGGGCGGGATAACGGCGCGGCCGGAAATGGTGGTCGCTGGGAGGTGATTCAGTGCGGGTGACGTGGTTTGGGCAATCTGCCTTTTCTCTCAGCGACGAGGATCGCCGCATCTTCATCGATCCCTTCGGCGACATGTCTTCGCAGGCCGCGCGGGGGCGCTTCTGGAAATATCCGGCGATTGCGGGCGTGGAGGCGGATCTGCTTCTGATCACGCACGAGCACGCCGACCATAATGCGGCCGACGTGATCGGTGGAAGCCCGTCCATCATCCGCTCCCGCGCGGGAACCTTCAGGACGCCGCACGGAGCGGTGGAGGGCGTCGCCTCGGAGCACGATCCGGTGGCCGGGACTCGGCGCGGTGCCAACGTCATCCTCATCTTCGAATGCCAGGGACTCAGGGTGTGCCACATGGGCGACTTCGGGCAGAGTTCACTTCGCCCCGAGCAGCGGGACGCGATAGGCCAGGTCGACCTGCTGTTCCTGCCGGTGGGCGGGACGGCGACCATGGACGGCGTCCTCGCGGCGTCCATAGTTGAGGAGCTCCATCCAAGGTGGGCGGTGCCCATGCACTATCGGACTCCCTCGATCAGCTTTCTGGACACCGCGCAGAGCTTCCTGGAGACGGCGAGCAAGGAGACGGTTTCTCTGGCGGGCCCGTCATTCGACCCGACCCAAATTGACGGCGAGGGTGAAACCGTGATTGTGGTGCCAGCCCCGCCGGAGTGATCGGGCGGCGCCCCGCCACTACGCTGCTGGGCTCGAATCCTCCTTGGTCAGCCTCATCAGAAGCCCCGATCAGCCCTCGCTGCATCCGCGCCGCGTTCAACCTCGCCGACTGGGTGTAGCAGCGGAGTCATGGAGGAGGCTGACGGATCGGACGAAGTCGAAGCGGTCGGAGTGGTCTCGTTGATGATCAGGTGACGAGCTTGATCACGGCCACCACTCCTCCGATGACCACAATCCACTTCAGCGCCGTGGTCGACAGGCGGCGGCCGACCGATGCTCCGATCCATCCGCCCGCGATGCTGGAGGCGGCGAGAATGATCGCCGCGGGCCAGGCGACATGGCCAAAGAAGATAAAGAGGATGGCGGCGACGGCGCTGATGCTTCCGGTGAGAAGCGTCTTGAGGCCATTCAGGCGCACCAGAGAGTCTTCCAACATCACGTTCAGGACGCTGATCATGATCACGCCCATGGCAGCGCCAAAGTAGCCCCCGTAGGTCGCCGTCAGGAACACCGAAACCGGCAGCATCGGCTTCGCCCACCAGGCCTCGGCGTGCTTCTCCAGCGCCTTTGAGAGGCGCGAGCCGGCCAGCATCAGGCCAACGGCGAGCACGATCAGCACCGGTGCGACGCGTTGGAAGATGATGGGAGGCAGGATCAGCAACAGGAAGGCGCCCAGCATCGCCCCCAATAGAGTGGGAATACCCAAACGCGCGGCCCGATCCCTCTGTCCGACCAGTTCCCGTCGGTAACCGGCGACCCCACTGAAAAGACCCAAGACCAACCCGACGCGGTTGGTCACGTTGGCCACCACCGGTGAGTACCCCAGCGCGAGAAGGGCGGGGAAGGCGACGAACGATCCGGAGCCGACGATGGCATTGAGTCCCCCGGCAATGATCCCGGCGACGGCCAGCGCCAGAATTTCGGGTACGGTCACTCCTGGCGCGCTCTCATTTCGCGGCGATGTATGAGGCCAAGCTGGCGCTTGACTCGCGCCGTCGCGCCGGTCGAAGGTGAGGCAACCCGATCACATGATCCGCCTCCGATCAGGGAGGCCCGGGTTATCCGGATATCGAGGGGCTCCACGCGGTTGGCGCCAGCGCACCGGCGTCAGCGTGGGCATCGATGACCACTGGACGGTCGGTGCCGCTTCGGGCCAGATCGAGCGCATCCCGCAGTTCGGCTGGGGTCTCGACGCGTATCCCGAGGCATCCAAGGCTCTCGGCGACCCGGCTTAGATCCAGCTTCTTGAAGGTCCACAGCTTGCGTCCGTCTCCGTGCTCCTCACCGCCATAGGCGGCATTGAAGAGTGGTAATTCCTGGGTCATGGACTCGTTATCGTTGATCACAATCGTCACGTTGATGCCGTAGCGAGCCGCCGTTTCGAGCTCGGCCAGGTGGTAGTAACTGCCTCCATCGCCGGTGAATCCGATAACAAAATCGTCCGGGGCAGCCGCCTTGGCTCCGATTGCAGCGGGGAGACCCCAACCCAGTGAGCCCTCACAGCGGATCAGCCGTTGCCGGGGGCGCGCCATCTCGATAATCTGGCCGGCCCACATGGCCGAATGACCGGTGTCGCAGACCAGGGTGCCGCCGGGACTCAGGCTGCGAGCGATCTCGCTGCAAATCCGTTCCGGGCGCATGGGACTGGCGTCGGAGCCGATGTTCGACTCAGTCTCCCGCCGCCAATCGTGGACCAGTGCGCGGACCCGGGCGTTCCAGGCCGGCAGCTCCCTGGACGTTACCGCGGCGAGGAGGCGTTCAAGTCCCACCTTGGCGTCGCACTCGACGCCGGCCGCGACGGCTTGGTGGCGACCCAACTGCTGAGGATCAATGTCCATCTGGATGACCCGGGCGGAGGGATGGACCAGGGTCCAATGATTGGTCACCTGTCCGCCCGCTCCGGTCCCCACGAAGAAAACCAGATCGGCCTCGGAGACCACCTTGTTGGCGCATGACCTGGAGTAAAGGCCGACCACGCCCACGGACAGCGGGTCATCCTCGGGCATGCAGCCCTTGGCAGTGAGCGATGTTGCGACCGGCATTGAGAGCTTGCGCGCTAGGGCCACGACCTCCGGCTCGGCACCGGACGTGGAAACCCCCCCGCCGGCCACAATAACCGGCCGCTCAGATTGTTCCAGAAGCCGGGCCAGTTGCTCGACGGCGGCCCCGCTTGGCTCGGGTCGGTGGGGCGGAACGCTGGCGTAGGCGGGCTCCGCGGACAGATCCAGATCGGCCTGCGCCGCTTCGATGTCCTGACCGAAATGCCCTGCCAGTTCGACGTGAACCGGTCCCGGCCTGCCTGTGGTAGCAACCCGGAACGCGTGGCGCATCGCCTCCGGCAGCTGGTCCAAGGTATCTACGCGAAGGTTGGCCTTTGTCAGAGGCCCGAACATCGCAAAGTCGTCAATCTCCTGGTAAACGTGACGCTGGCTGCGAGCGTGAACCGGGCCTCCGGTGATCGCGATCAGCGGCGTCGCCGCCATCCAGGCATCCTTAAGTCCAGCGGCCAGGTTGGTTGCGCCAATGGCCTGGGCCAGGCAGATACCGGGCCGGCGCGAGATGCGGCTGTAGCCATCGGCCATGTAGGCAGCGGACTTTTCACCGTGCGTCATGATTCGGGCGATGCCGCTCCCCTCCAGATCGGCCAGGGTCTGGGTGAGCATGGTGGGTACCAGAAAAATGTTGGTCACGCCATAGGCTTTGAATATTTCCGCAAGGTACTTGGCTCCGCTTATTGCCACTGAATCAGACTCCTCTGCTCTGCTGACAGAACCATGTGCTCACTCAATCGCTCACGCCCACAGGTTGCGGGTGGGGTGGCCTTATGTGTTGGCATCGCGTCACCCCGGCGACGGCGCACTAAGGATAGGGGTTCGCCCCGCGTGGGCGCCAACCGCGAACGCAGGACCCCGGCCGGGCCAGAGGGCAGCTCCGGCTGCGGCCGGCCGGTCCGTGCAGGCAGTGGCAACGGGATGTGGTCGCGAACCCAAGTCGCCTGGCGGGCGCTACCGCGCCATTGCTTATCGGTGCCCTGACACCGTGCTCCAGGGGAGTCGTGGAGCCATCCGAACCCAGATCTGCCAATCGGTGGCGTCGCAGTACGACCGCGGACCTGCGTGGTGCCAAACCAGCGGCCACCTACGCCACCTCCGACCATTAACTCGGTGATGCCTCACGAACCGTGGATTTGCCAGTCCGTGATTACAGGCAATTGTCACCTGGCTGAGTGAGCCTCGGAACTGGGGGTACGCCTGGAGGCCAGTTTCCCTCGGTATCCGGCTCTTCGGATTTCAGCGGGGACCAGTCTGGGTCGGCATCAGCCAGGAGCTAGACGAAGGTGCCTCAAGCTTGAGGTGTGAAACAGAAAGCCAAAAGCACCTCCGTACTGACCAAGCCTAGCGAGATTCTTCAGGCCCTGGTGGG
>Ga0207933_1000596_pt1 | contig 34200 bp, 26 predicted proteins | sample NGESurdeep092012_4_FD_184488 | JGI IMG/M metagenome (GOLD analysis project Ga0207933, IMG submission 184488) | Arctic peat soil microbial communities from Barrow, Alaska - NGEE Surface sample F53-3 deep-092012 (SPAdes) | ecosystem: Environmental > Terrestrial > Soil > Wetlands > Peat ... | reverse complement strand
GGATTCCGAACGTGTCGACGGCGACTTCACGGTCTACCGCCCGATCCTCACCATGCGGGTGACCGGCTTCTCGGTGACGCGCGATGAATATGGCGGAGCCGTGAGCTGGCAGTTGCAGCTGGAAGAAGTCTGATGCCGGGACCGTTCTACTTTGCCTGGACCGACGCCGAAACTGCGTTCGGGCCCGAGCACAGGATCGAAGATGAGGAGGTGTTTTCGTTTCGGGTCGAGCATGCCGAGGGCGAGTTTGCGAGCCTGTCCATCGATATCAAGAATCCGCGCATAGGCCTGTTGGCGCCGTCGCGCCGCGTCTGGGCTTGGCTGTCTTGGCAGAATGGCGTCGATCTCGTCCCGCTGTTTTACGGTCGGTTGGTCGCCGTTCCGACCGACCTCAATCAGGAATTGGTGACGCTGGTGTTCACGGCGCGCCCGGCCAATTTCGTCTCGCGCAAAGCGGCGAAGGCGGAATCGTTGAAGGTGCGGCCCTATTACGATCCGATCTGGATCAATCCCCAATCGCTCGATGATCCTGACACCGTTCTTGAGGCACGTTCGGCGCTCTGGTCGATTGATCGCGTCACCCACGAGGTCGATATTTCTGATGTCCTGGTCGGAGAGGATGGCATCGAGGATTTTCAGCCGGGCGACGTACCCTACGACTCGGTTAAGATTAATCTCGGCGAGCCGCCGCTGCGGAGCGTTTCCGTCGACGCTGCGATCAATTGGACGCAAAGCTCATCGGGCACGTTGCAATTCGGCCTTAACGTTGCGACCTACACCGGGCAATCGCTGATTTCGGGGTGGCCGAAGCCGGGCGCGAGCCTCAGCGGCGGGTGGACGGTTGTTGCCGCCTCGGCTCGCGATCTCAACGATGTCGATAACGTCGATACGGTCAATTGCACCGTCAATTGGCAAAACCAGGAGAAAAAGCACGCCACCGGCGACACGATGTCGGTCAGTATTTCAAGCTCGGTGCCGATCATGCGCGGCCCGTACCTTTACACGGACCTGATGCGGAAATTCCAGACCGGCGTCCTCGACGAAGGTGGTCCGGACAGCGATCCGATCAATATCCCCGCGACGCAGGAAAGTACCGGCCTTTATGTGCCGCTCTGGCAGGTCCAGGCGAGCATGACGCTGAAATACGAGGCCAATCGGCCGCGCAAAGAGCACGCGCGGTTTACGCTTTCGACCGACGTGCAGGACATCGTCACGCTGGCCGAGGATGCCGATGTTCTGGCGATCACGCTGGACTCACAGGATGTTGGCTCAAGTGTAGCCGGCGGCCCGCCGCCCATCAGCTCCCTTGGCCGGCGCTCGTATCTCCCCACAGATCGCGGTCTGTGGAGCCTCGAATATCTGATTGCGCTTGCCCGCGCGAATTTGTTGATCCGTTCGCGTGCCGTCGAGATCACATTCGACTGTACCTTTGAGCGCGCCGTCGCGCTGTCTTGTCGCAAGAACGCGCGAGTGTTCGACGACCACCTGCCGGGTGGGCAAGCTCTTGGCAAGATCATCGACTACAATTTCGGCGTCGATGGCTCGACTGGCCTTGCTATCGGATCGGTGACTATCGGTTGTGCCATCGGCTATGGCGGGGCGATTGAAGATCAGCCCGGCGAGCCGACTTACGCGGAACCCGGCTATATGGCGGCCGGCTATCAGGCCTATTTCAACCGCGAGATCGCCTTGCCGGCGAGCGATGTGCGCTACGCGCCGCCGATCGACGCGCCCAATGATGACGGGCTGGTGTTCCCGCTGTCGAAGCGCCAAGCGACGGTGCGCGAGCAAGTTCACGGCTCGGCCGACGCGCAAGCGGACGCAATCCGCGCCTCGTTCCCGATCGATGTGGAAGTCAACAACGCGCAGCCGCGCAACGTAAACGATCAAAACCGCATCGCGGCGTTGCAATCGCAAACCACGACCGAAATTCTGAAAGGTAATTCGGTCTGGTACGACCTCGAATTAAAACCCGTCGCTGGCATGTCATTCGAGACGGCATACAACATCGCTGTGTCGGAATTGAAGGTGCCGAAGATGATCAATCTTGAGGCTGCGTCGTCATGACCAGTCTTGAGCGCATCGTTCGCCCGTTTCAGTCAAAGGACGTGACGCCGCCACAGCGGATTTTCAATTCCAGCGAGACGCCGGTCGACAATGTTCTGGTTCAGTGCGGGCAAGCCGGATCGACCAAGACATTCAATTCGAGCCACAGCAGCACGGTCACGTCCTACGTCGAAAACAAGCATCGTGAATTGAGCCGCGACACACACGTCAAGCGGATCACCAATCCGGACGACGACACGCAATATGTCGATGTCGAGCTGATCAACAAGCTCAAGACATCAGGTGCCAACGGCCAAGAGACGACATTCAGCTACAAGAACAAGAGCAATGGCGCTTGATCCCCCATGGCGCCTCGATCCGCACGAGAAGATTATCGGGGTCGGCTGGGCCGGGGCGCGCATCGCGACGCTGGTTCTTTCAATCGACTATGTTGGCGGCAACCAATTCGGCGACACGCCTGCATTGAGCGGACTGCCATTCGGCACCACGTTCAACTTGTTGACGCGCATCGGCGCGCCGGATGGCACGCCTATCGTCAATCCGTTTTCGTCCGCCATGCTGGCGCGCGAATATATGTGGAGCCGACCGCCCTGGTCCGGCCAGCATTCGGAAAGTCAGACCTATCAGGCGACTGTCGTCGACGAGGCGATCTGGAATGGTTGGGCCTATGGCGGCGGCTCGCCGCTCGGCGGGGTGCGTGTCCCCTACCATGACGGCGTGCCCGATCAGGACGTGCTGCAACAGGCAATCGACGGCTGGGTCGAGGGCTATGGCATCTCCGCCGACCAGATCTATTGGATCATCTGGGAGATCACCGCCTCGCACACCGAAAGTCAGACGATTTCAACTTATTTTTCCACAGCGCATGCAATCGTCTTCTTCAATCTCAGCAAGATCAAAAAACTACTCAGCCCGGCTCGGCCGCTGACGTTCGAGATCGCGACGGCCGGCGCATCAAGCAGCACCACCTACCGATGGGCGCTTGGCGTCGGCACCTGGAAGGGCAAGCGCGATTTCTCGTCGGACGATCAATGCAATCCGACATGGACCGGCGTGCCGATTGGCGCTGGCACCACCCAAAGCCCGAATGTCCCTGAGTCCTCGATGCCGGCTTGCATCAGTCATTTCGCAATCGATCTCGACACCCTTGAGGTCACCGCCGAACGCCTGCCCTAGAGGATGTGAATGGTCTCCCTGAAATACCGCACCGACGACAATGCCCAATGGGGCGCCGGCCTTGGTCGCGATCTCCAACCTGGGGAAGTCGACCAGAATTTCTACGACGTCGAACAGCGGCTGGAGGCGGTCGAACAAAATCCGGTCCTGCCCAACGAGATCGAATCGATCAGCGTTGACGGCAACCGGATGATGATCACGATGGCCGATCACACCGTGTTCGGTCCCTTGATCCTGCCGCAAGCCGCCTTCCGCTTTACCGGTGTGTTTGCGCCCAACCACAATTACCGGCTCTACGATTTCCTGGTCGCGAATGACGGCCTCTACTTGGTGCTGCACGATTTCACCTCGGGCGGCAGCTTCGTGTTCGGCGCTGACGCCCAAGGTCCCTTCTATCAGCTCGTTATGCCGTTCCCGAGCGGTTACGACATCGGGTTCTTTTTCCCAGGCGCGCCCGGCTTCGGCATTGCCGACGGCGCCGCGATGTTCGCGTTCCGCACTTCGGCCCGCACGCCGTTTTATTTGCCGGCGGGCTTGAACGACTCGTCCGTTGGGCTTGCCATCGCGCCTACCGCCGCCCTGTCTTGCGCGATCTATCAGGACGCGACCCAGATCGGCACGCTTGATTTCGCTGCGAGCAGCACAGCCGGGACGTTCGCTTTCGACCAGGCAATCCAGTTCAACGCCGGCAATACGCTGCGCGTTATGCGCCCCGTGGCGCTTGATGATACCGCGCTCGATCTGAGCGTGCTTTTCGCAGGCGTGAAAGGGACGCTGTAAAATGGCGACCCCGCTCGTAGCGGTCGCCTGGGGCGGCGCTGATAATCCGCGCGGCGCCTGGTCGGCCAACGACGCGGCAAGCTGGGCGACCGTAAATCTTCCGACTTTCTCCAACGGCAGCGGGGCAAGCTGGTCGGGCTTGGCCTATTCGCCCACGCTCGGAATGTTCGTCGCCATCGCCAGCGGCGGCGACAATAATAACAATGCGGTCGCGCGTTCGACCGACAACGGCCATAGCTGGACCGGGACCGCCGTCCCGAACCCCAACTCCTGGACGATGAACGGCATCTGTTGGGCCGGCACCCTCGCCCTGTTCGTCATCGTCACCTCGGCCGGGCCGATCACCAGCACGCGCGTTCTGACATCGCCGGACGGCATCAATTGGACCGCGCACACGCTCCCGGTGACCGGCGTTGCGCTGAATTCGGTCTGTTGGTCGTCCGATTTGGGCCTGCTGGTCGCGGTGGGCGACAACAACGCGGTCTACACGTCGCCGGACGCGGTCACTTGGAGCCAGCGCACCGGGCCGACCAATAGTAAGAACTGGCGCTTCATCGTCTGGGCCGGCGGCGCCATTCAAAAATTCTGCATGATCGCTGGCAACGCCGGCGGCAATAACGACTACGCCTATTGCAGCGATCCGACATCGGCGGCGTGGTCGCAAAAGGACCTGACCGGCTCGGCCTACGATTGGCAGGCCATCGCCTATTCGTCCGGGCTGGACATGCTGATGGTGGTCGGTGGCAATACCGGCGTCACCGCGCGCTCCACCGATGGCGTCAATTACACGCAAGTTTCCAGCGGCCTTGGCGGCACGCGCTTTGATCAAGCCTGCTGGTCCGATGCAGGTCTTTGGATCCTCATCGGCGCGAATACCCTCTACACGTCGCCGAATGGCGTATCCTGGACGGCCGGCACGCCGCCATCGACGCTAAGCTGGCATCGTATGGCGGCGGCGAATGCGCTGCCGATCGCCGGCAATCTGCGGGTCGACCTTTCCGATAGCGCCGCGCTCGCGGTCAATTCGCGCGTGCCCATCCCGCCCGGCGCTCATTTCTATTGGCGCGTCTATGTCGAGGCCAACCAAGGCGATTCCTACACGTCCATCGGCGAAGTCTATATGCGCGCCGCCCCAGGCGGCGCCGATCTATGCGCGGGCGGCACCGCGCTCGAAAGCGGCCATAGCGGCTCTGATGCCGCGGCGAACGCTTTCAATCGCACCGAGGGCAATCGCTGGGCCACGGTCGGCTCGTCCGGCGTCTGGGTCGGCTATTGTTTCCCGATCCGCCAGAACATCGTCGAATTCGCGCTCAAGGCCGATACCTCGTATCTGACGCAGGTCCCCAAGCGGTTCTGGCTCGAATGCTCGGACGATGGCGTCGCCTGGCGCACGACAATCGGCGCCATCAACGAAACCGGCTGGAGTAATCTTCAAACCCGCACCTTCACCAAGCCGGCGCTGGTTGCCGGCGCGGCCGAAACCTGGGCCGTGCGGTGCCTCGACAAGATGTCGACCGGGGCGTTTGGTAGCGCCGACTACGTCGAAATCCAGGAGCTTGAATTCCGCGGCGCCAACGGCGTCGATCTGACCGATGCCGGCGGCGGCACGGCCATCGAGTCGTCGCACAATTCGAGCTACGTGGCGGCCAACGCCTTCGACAATAATTCCGGCACGCGCTGGCAGGCCGGGGCAAACGGCAAGCAATATGTTGGATATACGTTCCCGTCCGCGGTTGCGCCCGCCGTCCTTACCGTGCGGGCGCAAGACACGTACGAATACAATCTGGCGCCGCTGAATTTCGACGTTCTGATTTCGCACGATGGCGAGGTGTTTGGCGCGGTCTTGAACGTGCCGACGCTGCCGGCCTGGACGCAAAATCTCCAGCGCGCGTTTGATCTCGCTGGCGACGGCACGCCGCTTGGCCCCTATATCGACGGGCAAGCCAACGCGAATTTCTCCGGTACCGCGGCGGGCAATGTCTCGCTGACGACCTCGCAGCCAGACGATATCATCGTCGCGATCGTCCATACCGAGACGACCGGCACGAACGGCTATCGCCCGGTCGGCAGCGTGACCGACACCGCCGGCTTGTCGTGGCAACGCCGGGCCCAATACCAGTGGGCCGGCGGTCGCAACAGTAATTCGAACACGCTCGAAATCTGGTGGGCGCATGCGCTGGCCGCGCTGAGCGCCGATACGATCACGGCGCATATCTCCGGCGGTAATGTCGACGACGCGACTATCTTGGCTTTCGGCGTTGCCGGTGCCGATATCGACGAGCCTTTCGACACGAACGCGGCCGTGCCGGCGACCGCGACCGGCGGCGCATCGACCGCCAGCACGCCAAGCCTTGCCGGCGTTTCGACCGATGCCGCCCGCGCGCTTATCCTCGCCGTCGCCGGGTCGCCGCGCAGTGGCGGGACGAGCTCATCGCCCGCCGATTTCACGACGCTGGCGAACTTCACCAATGGCGGCGGCACCGATTGGTCCTCGCAGCAGAGCGAATACAAGCTCGCGACCGCCCCGCTGACTGCTGCGACCGTCGCTTTCGGCACTTCCTTTACGATCCTGAACTGGGGATTGATCGTCGATGCGATCAAAGCCCCGGCCGCCGGTATCCCGCCGCTTGAATTGACGGCGGCGCTGGCCGAGGACGCAGGCTTCGACGCGGCGATTACCATCATCCTGCCGCCGCTGGAATTGGCCGCTGCGTTCGGCGATGAGACGACGCTGGCGCCGACGATCGGCATCTGGCCGCCGCTTCATCTCGCCGTCGCTTTGGGCGAGGACGCGGCATTCGCGGCGGCAATCACGGTTCTGCCGGCACCGCTCCATCTGGCCGTCGATCTCGCCGACGGCGCGGCCCTTGCCGTTTATCTGACCGTCGGCGCCGCGGCCCTACGGCTCGCGGTCGATTTCGTCGATGAGGCTGTGCTGACCGCGCGCGCGACGCTGCTCACGCCAATCGCGCTGGTCGTTGCATTCACCGACGACGCCGAGCTTGCGGCGCCGGTGACCATCGGATTTGAGCCCCACGCGCCTCCTATCCAGGTGGTCGTGGTGCTGAGCTGGTAACCCAAGGAGAAAACCATGGCTTCTGACATGAACGTCTATCTCGGCAATAAGGTCTGCCGCTGGCTTGCCGGCAATGCGATGCCGACGGCGCCCGCCGCCTGCTATGTCGGTCTATTCAACGGCAATCCGAAAACCTCGGGCGCCGAGGTCAGCGACACGATCAATGCTGGCGGGCGCGTCGCGATCACATTCGACGCTATCGCCAACGATGGAGTCGACAACGAGATCACGAATTCGGCGGATGTCGATTTCGGCCAGGCGGCCGGCGACGTCGCCAACCTAGACTATGTTGGCATCTTCGACGCGGCGTCGGGCGGCAACCTGCTTTTCAGCAAGGCTTTGCCGGGCGGTCCATTCGCGGTCGCGGCCGGGACGCCCATCAAATTCCTGACCGGCGATCTGACTTTCACCATCGGCTTCGCGAGCTAGAGCGATGCCGCGCCATGAACGAAAAGCTGGCGATCTTGGTGCACGGAATGCACGGGATCGGGGACAACCGCAGAACGACGTGATCGACGTGCGCGTCAACTTCGCCAGCAACGACGGCTACGTCAAAGCCGACCAGTTGCACTTCTGGGGACATTACGAGCCCTGAGCCGCTCCACCCGAACGCTAGCTCACGGCCGCCGCGAGGCGGCTTTTTTCATTTCCGGAGAAGTCGAATGGCAGCCTGGACCTACGATGAGGCGCTCCGGCGCCTGCTCGCGCATGAAGGCGGCTACACCAACCATCCGTCGGACCCCGGCGGGCCGACGAATTTCGGCATCACGATCTACGACTACCGGAAATACATGAAGCCGAATGCGACCGCGGCCGACGTACGGGGAATGAAGGTCGACGAAGCGAAAGCCATTTACCGCACGAAATACTGGTCCGCCCAGCGCTGTGACGAACTTCCGCCCGGCGTCGATGACAGCGTGTTCGACTACGGCGTCAATTCCGGAATAGGCCGCTCCGGCAAAGTCCTGCGCCGTGTCGTGGGTTTGCCTGACAACACGAGTGTAGTGACCGGCGAGGTTCTAAACGCGGTCGCAAAGCGCGACGCCAAGGCGATCATCGTAGCGATCAACGACGAACGGTTGCGTTTCCTCAAGGGCCTCAAGACGTGGCCTGTGTTCGGCGCGGGGTGGAGCCGGCGTGTCGCTGAGGTGAAGGCCTTCTCTCTCCATCTCGCAGATCACCCGATCGCCGCAGAAGCCCCGATCCCGCGCCCGGTGCCAACAGAAGCCGCACCGGCCAAGGGCGTTGTTCCTCCGCCCAAGGCCGTGACGGGCATTATCTCGAAGGGCGTTCCTGTCGGTGGCGCCGCGGGCGGTCTCGAATTCTGGGACTGGGTTGTCGTCCACCCATTCGAGACGGCGGGCATCGCCGTTTTCGGCGCCGGCGCAATTTGCGGCGCGGTCTACGCGCTCAATCGCCGGCATCAGGCGCAACAGGAAGCGCCGACGCCCGGCCTCATCCCAGTAGCAGCCTAATCACAGGAGAAAAACCATGGCGATGTTCATGTTGCTGCCCGCGACAATGGTCGCGATCTATTGGTTCTGGATTCGCCCGATCCTGAAATCGCGGCCGGCATTCCGCGAGCTCTACGATAAAGAAGCGAACTTCTTTGCTGCGTTGCATGAGAAGTTTAAGGGCATCAAGCAGAAACTCTCATCGGCTATTGTCATTGCCGCCAGTACCGCCGTGACTGGATATGACTTCTTCGCACCGATCGTCAGTGGCGTGGATGTGAGCTCACTTGCATCAAAGGTGCCCTCATGGGCGTGGCCACTGATCCTTATTTCGTTGACCGCTCTGTTCCAGTTCTTCCGCAATCTCGCCGATAAGCGGACCGGGGCATAATACCATGTGGACCTGGCTGGCGAGCCTGATCGGCGGGCCCGTCGTCAATGGGCTGATTAACGCTTACAAGGCCAAGCTCGAAGCCGCGAACACACAGGACCGGATCGCGGCCGATCTCGCAGCCAAGGAAATCGAGGCCGAGATCGAAGCCCGAAAGCAGGCATCCGCAATCGTCATTGCGGAGCAAGGCCGCTGGTACACCGCCATCATCCGGCCGCTGCTCGCGTTCCCGATCATCATCTATTTCTGGAAGGTGATTGTTTTCGACAAGGTTCTGGGACTTGGCACCACCGACCCAATCACCGGCATGATTGCTGATTGGACCGGGATGATCATCACCGCTTATGTCGGCGGGCGATCGATCGAGAAGGTCGCTCGGATTTTCAGGCGGTAAGCCTAGTGCGCTTGCACAATAAGGAAGATGGAGCGAGGCATCTATGAGCGAAGAGACTGATGTGTACCGGCAGACCAAGCCCCGCCTGGACCCCACGATCAATTACGGCCACATTCTGACCGCTGTCAGTTTCATTATCGCGGGCGCGGGCGCCTATTACGGAACGCGGGCCGAGCTGCAATACGTCGATCTGCGCGTCGTGAAAATAGAGAACACGCTTCAGCAGCTTGCGAACGTGCTGGTTTTGACGGCGCGCCAGGACGAAAAGCTCAACGCGATTGAGCGGCGGGTAGATCGGATTGAGCAGGCGTCAACAGTCAAGCATCCATAATTGTACCGAATGTCGAACGCTATCGCCCAGAAGATAGCGTTCATGATGCCGGCCGGTTCGCTAACGCGAAAGACAATTGGGGAGAGGGAAGCACGACGACGTCTAATAGAAATGTGATAGATCACGTCCTGCGCCATGTCGACGATCACGACGTCGCTGATGTTCCTGATGCTACGACGCTCTCCAGCATCGTCCTCACATAGGTGTCGTTGTCCTCCTCCTGGAATAAGATGTGTTGTGCAGCCATTGCCGACTTGTCCATGCGCCAGAGCATTTTCATTGTGTGCGACGGTGTGTTCGAGACGATGAAGGACTGCAACCGCACGTTCGTATCGCCGAGGCGCTGTTCAATCTCTTTGATGGTCTGGTGGAACTGGATTTTCGGATCGGTCGGGCCAAGGTTGCGGATGCCCTTCGGGTCTACGAAGATCACATGCTGCTGGCTGCCGACGAGCAGCCATAGGATGAAGTCGGGGTGGAAGTTGCCAGCCTCGAAGAAGCCCACGCCGCGGCCCTTGCTGAGGTTGCGGAGCAGGTAGAGCTGCTTGTCGGTGAAGAAGCTGCCGGCATTATCGTGAAACGCCTTGAGGTCTTCCACGAACTGTCGCTCGCCTTTGTTGAGCGGCACGGGGCTAATCTCGACGATGTTCTGGTCCAGGTAGAGCAGCGGCTCGTACAGATGCCGACCAAACCAGATCGCCTTCATGCCGTTGAACTCCCACGGCTTGAGGTCGCCTTTCTCGATCAGCCCCTTGAGCTGCTCAAGCTTCGCGACGATCTCCTCCTGCGATCTTTCGATGAGAATCCGGTAATAGCCGTCTCCGTCCTCGTCCTTCGTGCCCGGAAAATTCGGATCGTCAGCGGCCAGTTCCTGATACTCCAGGTGCGGCAGCTCCCATTCGCGTTTGCGGAACGTGTAGTAGCGCTCCGTATATTTCTTGAGCAGAGAGAGTGAAATGTCCTCCCAAAGCCGAACGTTCTCGAACGAATCGAAGGCCAGTTCTTCGGCAGGGATCAGGAGTTGATACCAACTTTGGTCGGCTAGGAGCCCGGCGATGGCATCCGGTGTCAGGTTAAGATTGTACCAGCCGCGCTCCGCCTTGAATCGCTCCAGCTCGAAATAGAGCTGGTCCATATCAAGGAAGGCGATGTGTCTCGCGGTCAGATGCGTTTGATTGGGAGTTGCTTCCATGTCACCGCCGGTGACGCCGAGCGATTTCATCGCTTGAATCTTCGGGTACCAGTTCAAGACGACTTGGTTCTTTTGGAGATAGGCAGTCGCATCGTCCGTCGTCGGGTCCGGCTTGGCGAGGGAGGGGATCGGACCAAGCCGCCGAAAGGCGTCCCCGAACTCGGTGCTGACTCCATTAATCGTCTTTTTGAGACGGATAGTCTTCAGCTGTTGCGTGCCGAGATTCTTGATGATCGGCAGGAAGAACTCTAAGCGATCATCATTGGTAGGCAAGCCTTCCTCTTCAAGAAAATCTCGGAACTGCGCCATGTAGTCCGCGCGGATGCCGAAGATGGATAGAGTCTCCAACAAGCCAATGTGCTTTGGCCGTGATATGTCGTCCGGTAGCTGCGCCTTGCCACTGCGCTTCAGGCTTGTACCAAAGCCCTTGAGGCGAACGCCGCGCCCGAACAGCTGGATGATTTGCGAGCCTTCCGATTGACCGACATTCATCAGGCCCATCGTGCTGACACGCCAGCTGTTCCAGCCTTCGGTGAATTTCTTGGATCCGATCAGGAGGTTGACGGTCGAGTGAGAATTGTTGATCTCGTGAAATAGCGAGCCGGCGAACTCGCGGTCATCGGTAGGAATCCCGCTCTCCTCGCAGAGCTTCACCAGCTTAGCGTCATCACCGACGTTGATCACTCCGAACGGTTCGTTGTCGCCGACGCGCAGCGCAATCTCTCCGGTTGCGCCCTTGATGTTCTCGACGCGCAACGCGCCACCACCGGCGGCATTGAATAGGACCATCAGTGTTTCGTCGAATATTTGGGTGGCGGTAAGGCCGGCGGTGTTCAAATACGTGAACCGCCCCGCGAATAGATTCTTTCCGACAGCGGTAACGAGCCCCTGATTGAGCACGCGCTCGATACGCTGAATGCTGCCGGCACGGTCAGAGACATAGCGGGCGAGGAATTTAAGAATCTCTATGATGTCAGAGGCGTCGCGCGATGCGAGTGTCTTGGTGACGCTGCCGCCGACAAATACCCATAGCGGCTTGTCGATGTTGAAGGCATGGAACGCAGAACTCTGCTCCCGATAGAGCCGCTGCTGCTGAAAGAACGCTAGCAAACAGGCAACGAGGTATGCGTCCAAGTGCGTTGCTTGCGTTCCCTCGTCGAGATTGAGGATCTGGTAGTCCTTGCCGAAGCCGTCGCCATAGAAGTAGCGGTAGGAATAGTCGAAAAGGATGCTCTTGGCGTAGAGGTCGGTGAGAGTCCTGCTCCCCTTTACTGCTTGGCCGAAGGTGGCGGAATACTCGAAAGAGAATCCCTTTTCGCATAGTGCGTTGCGGAAGCGCATCCATGCGCCTTCTTCGCCGGCCGACGCGCCGCGGTGGCCTTCATCGACGAGGACGAGATTGTTGCCCTCGAAGGCGTCGATGGCGATCGTCTTATCGCCCATCTCGTCCTTGAGCTTGTGGATGTCCAGAATCTCGATCCTCTGTCCCACGAAGAGCCCGGTACCGTCCTTTTGGAACAGTTCTGCCGGAAGCCCGGCCGCCTCAAACTCGCGAAGATGCTGCTCGCTCAGGCCCTCGTTGGGAGTGAGCAGAATGATCCGGTTGAGCTCCCGCCGCCGTCCATGTTTGTCGAGGTAGAACTGATACTGAAGGATATTGGCGTGCATCAACAGCGTCTTGCCGCTGCCTGTTGCGCTCCAATAGGCGATTTTGTTGATCTGCGACCACGCCTCGCCTTCCGTCTCGAATTTGGAAACGTGGTCACTTTCCGGCTTGTCGGCGTTGCAGGTGGCCACCTGAGCGTTGATTGCCGCGAGCAGCGCTTGGGGATCACGGAAATAGCGGTCGAGATAAATCTCGGTGAAGAGCAGCGTTAGGTACTGGAAATACTTCCAGACGATCGGCGCCTCGCCACGCGTGATGCGGCGCTGATTGAGGCGCTGCGTGTGCCTGACGATGTTCTGGTCATATTCCAGCAACAGCTCCGTCGGGAGCTGTGTGAGATTGAAAAGCTGCGCCGTCAGCGCGTGATGGAAATGATGGACGTTGTTCTCGTCCATACCTTCCAGTTTCTCATTGCGTAGATGCTCGGCAAGCTGCTCGAACCGCTGCACGTTGAACAGCGAGAGCAGCCACTGGTTCAGAGCCAGCTTGTGGACGAACGGAACCTGGGGCCTCCCACTCGCGCGTCGGCTCGACGTAGCAGGCGCCGCAATTGCACCGGCAGCCGCCGCGTCCTTACGGGGGCGTCCGCGTGGCATCACAAGCCCTCCGTGTCGAACATCAGTCGATGGAAATCCTCTTCGATCAGCCGGACCTTCCACGTGTCATCGACAGCTTTCAGGTTTTCCAGATTGTTGTCGCCATTGACGTAGATGAGCCCGAACTCGCTGTCCTTGGCGGAATAGCCAGCGCGCGTGAACCAGGTGTCGAGCACGAGATTGTCCCGCTCAGGATTGCCGGTGAGCTTGCGCCAGATGATCAGCGTGCGGCGCCCATCGGGCGTTGTGCCCGTCACGGTGCGGAACCACCAAGGACCATTAGCATCCTGGCGCAGGCGTCCCTTGAGGATGAGGCGTCCCTCAGCATCGCGCTCGAATTCGGCCGTGAAACTTTGTGGCGAGGCGATGCCCTGCACGGTCAGGCCGACCAACCAGTTGAAGGTCTCCAGTAGGTCGACGTTGAGCTCGCGGCTTTCGTCCGAGCCTGGCCGCTTCACCAAAAGCTTGTAGGCCGTAGGATCATTGAAAGCTTGTATGTTCAAAAGGGATTGGCTTCCGCGCGTTTCCACATCTAGCATATAGCGGAGCATGTACTGCTCCTTGAGCCCATCGTTGCCCTGAGCCTCTGCCAAACTAAGGAGCGTATCTTGCGTGGCGCTACGTCGCGGCTTCAAATTGTTCAGTGCGTCTTCATACGATTCAATTCGGATGATTTTTACAATGCGCGGACTTCTCTCGACCTCTTCGTTTGATGCAAAGCGCTTTGGAGCTCCGCCTTTCCACTCTGGAGCATACGTTATTTTCTTTATGCGGGGCAGCAACACCAAGTCAAAGTAATATGCGGTCTCGACTAAAATAAACTTGCGCTGTGCGCCGTCGTTGCGATTCAGATTGATAACTGCATGGCCGGTTGTTCCAGAACCGCCGAAATAATCTAGGACTACCGCGTTATCTTCAAGCGCCATAGCGAATATGGCGTCGCCAACGGTATGAACGGACTTCGGATACGAAAACACATTCTGCGAGCCTATAATGTCGCGTAACAAGTTGGCTCCGAATGTGCCTGCATTGTAGCGAGAATCCACCCAGTTACTAAACAAAGCAGACGTGCGCTCATGCGGCTCGATCGATTGGTAGATCGTGAAGTTCTCGGAGCATTGCAATTTGCCATTTTCGACGAGTTTCTTGCACGATTCATAAGAACGCCGCCAAACACGTTCCTCACCATTTGCGCCTAACGGGTATATCCGCTTGTGGCCTTCTTTGGTCGGATCAGTGGGGTAGTCTTTGCCAACGGGAGGGGGCTCTAATCCGACGATGCGTCTGTCTTTAGGGTTTACGAGAATTGCGTAAAAACTGTTCTGACGTGCGTATCGAAAGTTGCTCTCAGCGGTGCCGCTTCTTTTGAAGGGGCGCAATTCCGTGCCCTCATCATTACCACGCCCCACCAAGGTTCGATCGGAATCAGTACTGACACACGCGAGCATGTACTCGTGCGTATGCGCGAGCGTTGTGGCTTTACCTCCTTGCGGGTGATGATTGACAATGATCATTTCCCTTCGAAGAGACGGATATCCGACATCGATTAGCTTAGAGATGTTCGCCATTTCAAAATCGTCGATGGCGATAAAGAGAGCCGAATCTGGTGCAAGCAGTTTGCATCCCAAATCCAAACGGTTATCCATCAGCGAAAGCCACGATGAACGGAGGTATGAATTTTTATAGGGAATTTCTGAATCGCCAGTGTTGTACGGTGGGTCAATGTAGATGCACTCGATCCGCTTGTCGTAACGCCGCTCCATTAGATTGAGGCCATGAAAATTGTCACCATGAATAAGTAGGCCATCGGTCTGTTTGTCGATGTCGCTGATTTCTTGAAGGAGACGCGAGGTAAAATCCGGATCAAAGTTACGAGTATCCACCACTAATGTTGGTTGAGACTTTAAGAAGGCTCGCGTCAAAGGGGCACTAAAACCAGGTGATCCCAAATCGTTCGCGATCTTGTCGATTGCGAACAAATTGACCCATTCCGCGCGCTGCGCATCGTTGGCTAAAATGTCTGGATAGAATTCCTCTGGAATATGATTGAGCGTGATGCAGTAATGAGTCTCGATGACGAATTTCTTCTTCGTCCAGAGCTTCCGTTGAAAGTCCTCGAGCTGAGCAAGAAAATCGATGATTTTCTGGGCAACGCGACGGACAACCTTGATCTTGGAAAGATACTGCTCGACGCGAGGAGCGCTTTCGTTCTCCACGTCATCAAGGTGCATGACTTCGTTTTTGATATAGAAATCCAACTCGCGGCGGAGAAACGCGCCAAGGTCTTTATGGATGAAATAATCAAAGGTGTTGCGCGCGGCATAGCGCCTTAGATGAGCTTCCAGCCTGGAATATTCCGCACGCTCATTAGCCGCGGTGATATGCGGCTTCGCAAGTTCTGAAATCCAAGGCGTGAGGGCTGCATCGCGGACTGACAAGAGCCGTTCTACGGCGTCAGCTATAAGTTCCTTCTGAGATGGCGGCTTGGCTTTCCCTTCACGGGCAATGTCGGGCCAATCAGTTAGTGACGGCGGACGGTACTCAAAGCGAATAATAAGCTCACCGTTCTCCTCGGCAATGAATTCATTTGCGGAAAGAATAAAGACGCGGTCCTTGCCCTCGACGGCTTTGATATTTCCGTGCTCGCCTTCTGACGCATCCGCCAGCCGAAAGTGGACGCGCATTGACCTTTTCTCGTCTTCGGGCCGAAGACGAAAGGCATAGTCCCGCAAATACTCTGACGTCTTAATGTAATATTGGTCGCGGTTGGCCCAGTGAAGCTTGATCTCTTCTCCCTCATAGGGAATGGCGTAAACACCGGGCCTATAGACGCGTTTGGCGAGGAAGTCGCCCTCGGAATAGTAGCGGCGAAAAAAACTGTAGAGATGTTCGTAAACTTCTGATTCCAGAGTACCGACATCAACAGCATCGTTTTCGATCTTGTGCCGAAGCTCTTTGACCTTCGGCGCTTGTTCAGGATCCATCCCCGCCGCTTGGACGCCTGCGATCACCTTCGCCAATTCTTTTTGGAGTTCCGTTTTGTCAGCGGATTTGTAGACGCCGAATGCCTCCGTCACCTGCGGTAATAAGTCCTCGTCAAGGAACTGAGTCACATCGCTGCTCTTCGCGTGCATGATGCGATAGAGTCCAAAGTCCAGATCAGGCTGGTCGAGTTGAAACAGTTCCTTCAACAACCGAACAAGCCGTTCAAAGTTTTGCGTCTTGCTACTCATTGTGTCTTTCTGACAGAGCTAGAATTGGACCGGCTACGACAGAGCAGTGGCGTCAAGGACAGGCTGAAGCTCTTTCAACAGAGGATCATCAGCCGCTCCCACGTAGTAGCGGCGAACAGCATGCTGAGGCTGCTCGCCGTGGGTGTCCAGAAAACGATTGACCTTAGTATAAGCAGACGTTCCCCGTGGGACGATTGCAACAGCAAACGTTTTTCCTGTAAATCGCAGAAAAATCGCGGCCAAAGGCCGGAGCTTACCGGCGATTTGCGGCATCTCTATTCGGCGCATGAGTCGGGAGCCTTGCCTACCACTGGATATGACGACCGGCCTCTCTATGGGCTGCGTCAGCTCACCTGCTCGGATCTGACTTAGAGGAATTGAGCCTTCTTTGTGGCGCTCTATGCCAAAAAACCGTTCGACGACTGCTAGCGGAAATTGCATTTGCGTTTCCCTAGTCTCTGTTAGGATATCGATCGCAAGAAACGCACGCTTTGGTTTTGTCGCTGCACGTTTTCCTTTTTGAATTTTTGTGCGGCTTCGCGGTAGGGAAACCTTGGAGATCGGTTTCCAAATCTCGCCAATTCCACTAGGAGGAATTTTTTGCTCAATCTGAGAATATTTTGGTAACTTGCGCAGAAGCTCGCGCGAATAATCTTTAGTTAGTGGACGAAGAAACGCGCCCTTCAGCGGATGAGCTGGATGCGCAAAGGTGTTCCAAACATCCACCAAAGCTCTCGCCTCGACAGATGAGCGAGAAATATCTTTGTAAAGAAAGAGGCTTTCAAAGTTGTGTGCCAATCCTCCCAAGGTGAGGTTGGCTGATCCGGTTACTGCCGAAAGCTTGTCAGCTCGATGATACAAATACAGTTTTGGATGAAAAATCGCCGCACTACTCGGTGCGTGAAATACTCGGCATGTGATCTGTTTGGTGTACGCATGCGACAATTCATAAAGTCGCGAGATCGCATCCTGACTCGTGCCGTTTCGATCAATGCCTATGATAAAATCTATAGAATTGCCATCCGACAGAAAAATATCAAAAAGTGGCTCCAAGGCTTCAACGGCACTCCCAGATGCGAACGCGGACATGATTTGTAGAACGTCACGCTTCCGGCTTGCTCCGCTTCGACACCAACGCTGCAATTCCATAAATAGAGATTCGGTGGTAGTAGCCTGTCGTATCTGCTTCATAGTCTCCCCCAGCTATCAAGCCACCTAAATAATTTTCCATCGAATCGAGAAAAGCAATTCTGATTCTATCCGTTGCGCCAGTCGCCGTTCCAGCGATTCGATCAATGCGTCCCGCTTCTCCATAATTTCGTCTTCCACTTTGAAAATTTCCTGTCGCTGACGACGCTGCTGGCGCTCAAGAGTTTGAAGCTTCTCTTGTATGCGATGCTGCTCTTCAAGAGTGGAAGCTTGGCGCGCTTCGCGGCGGAGCGCTTTGATCTGCTCTTTAGTGTCCGTGAGCGCCCTTTCGGCCGAGAGCACCATGTCGTCGGCCCATTTCTCCAGCTTCTCCCGCGCTTGATTGAAGTGTGTGCTGTTCTGCTCCAGCGATCGGCTCACCGTCGCCTTGGCATGACGGTCCGCTTCGGCGGCAAGGCGTTGCCGCGCCGCTTCGGGTATCTTGTCGCTACCGTCCACTCGGCCCGCACAGCCGAACAGTTTTTCCATCGTCTCCTGATCGAGCGAGGCGCCACCCTCGTCGAAGCCGGAAAAAAGCAAGTACTCCTCGCGCTCATAGGATTCGATCGCCAACCGCGTGAGGGCGAGGAACCCTCTCTTTCCTTGCAGCGATTCAATCACATGCATGCGCGTCGGGTGGTTCGTCATGTCGAAGATAATCTGTGCTGGAGGGGTCGCCAGGCTCTTAGCTGAATCCACCACATGCTCGCCCAATGGGTGGGAGAGTCGGTAGAGAAAACGGCTGCGTTCCTCGCCGCCGTCTTCATCTGCCCGCGGGTGCGACTTCGAGATCAGATGGTAGCGGCCTGCTTCAATGTCGTCTTGCGGCGGACGGGTAAGATCGAAGGCCAGCGCGGCGTCATCGAAGCGGGCACGGTCGTCTAGCATGAAGCGCGTCAATGACCAGAAGCGTTGGCCAACCCGGTCAAGCTGCGCTTTGGCATCGGCGAGCTGGAGCCTCAGACGCTGATGCACGTCCTCGTCGAAGTGCTCGAACAACTTTTGGCGCGTGTCGTCCATACGCGTGCGGATACCCTCGTCCATCTCCTCTTGCAGCTTACGGAATGCGGCGTCGATTTCCTCGGGCGTGCGGCACTCCTGATAGATGGCGAGAATGCGCTTCTCGAAGTCCACACCGGACTCGATGGTCCCAAGCACCTCATCCGAAGCGCCAAAGACGCCGTTGAAGAGGCTGAATTTCTCGGCCAGCAGCTCGAGCACGCGGCGGTCGACCTCATTGCGCTCGTTCAGGAAGTTAATGACCACAACGTCGTGCTTCTGCCCGTAGCGGTGACAGCGGCCGATACGCTGCTCGATGCGCTGCGGGTTCCAGGGCAAGTCGTAGTTTATGACGAGCGAGCAAAATTGCAGATTGATGCCTTCAGCCGCTGCTTCGGTCGCGAGCAGAATGGTCGCATCGTCTCGGAAATGCTCGATGAGAGCAGTCCGCACGTCCACCGCGCGGGAGCCCGAGGAACGCCCAGTGTGCTTGTTCTTCTCAACCCAGCATTCGTAAATCGCGGTCGCTTCCGGCCCGCCATTCGTGCCGTTGAAGAGAACCACCTGCCCTTGGTAGCCGTGAGTTTCGAGGAAGGTCTTCAGATACTCCTGCGTGCGACGCGACTCGGTGAAAATCAGCGACTTACGCGCTGCGCCGGTCGTGGTCATCTGCTCGAAGCCGATGTCCAGCGCCTTGAGGAGCGTTCGCGTTTTGGTGTCGATGCCGATGCCGCGCGCCCAAGTAGCGAGCCGCTGCAGGATGTCGATCTCCTCGCGTAGCTTCTGCCGGTCTATGGTGACGGGCGCTGTCTCGGGTGCGTCGACAGCCTCATCTTCCATGAGAATTTCGTCGAGCAGGTCGCCTTCAATTTCTTCCGCCTCGATTAGCCGCTCCGCGAACTCGGGATCACTCTGTGTGTGCTCATCGCGCAAGGTTTCGAGGCGCGTCCGGAGCGTGTCGAGCGTCGCGGCGATGGCCTGTGAAGATGAAGCCAGCAGCTTGCGCAGAATGAGTGCCGTCAGGTGGCGCTGGCGTTGCGGGAGCGCATAGCTATCGGGGCGCTGTAGGAATCCAGACACCGCCTCGTAGAGCGCGTGCTCGTCGTCGCTCGGCGTGAACGGTCGCGTAATCGTCCGCCGTTCGGTGTACCGAATATACTCAGTGACTTGGTTGCGCAGTGTTCGCTTGCAGAACCCCGAGAGGCGCTGACGCAGATCGGGGATGCTGCCACCAGCGCTGGCGTACTGGGCTCGGAAGGCGTTGATATCTCCAAATAGATGCTCGTCGATCAGGGTCGAGAGGCCGAACAGTTCGAGGAGCGAGTTCTGTAGCGGCGTGGCCGTGAGCAATAGCTTCCGGCAATCCTCGGTAGCCCAGCGGATGCCCTGGCCAACCTTGTTACTCGGCCGATAGGCATTACGGAGCTTGTGGGCCTCATCCACGACCACAAGATCCCATGCGATGGCCTTCAGTTCGTCGCGCAGCGCATTCGCGTAGTTGAAGGACATGATGAGAATGGCCTTCTCGCTGAACGGCGACCGCCCGTTCCGTTGCTCATTGCGGAAGGTCTTCGCATCCAGCACCCGCGTAGGCAGGTTAAACTTCTCTCCCAGCTCCAGTGCCCACTGCTTACGCAGCGATGCAGGACAGAGCACCAGCAAGCGACGTTTGCGTTCGGCCCAAAACTGGCAAAGGACGATACCAGCCTCGATCGTCTTTCCGAGGCCGACCTCGTCGGCCAGAATGACGCCCTTTGAGAGCGGGGATTCGAGGGCGAACAACGCCGCCTCGATCTGGTGCGGATTGAGATCGACCGCCGCGTCGAACAGCGACATGGAAAGCCGATCCATGCCGCCCACAGCCCTGCGGGTCAGGTCATGCGCGAAATATTTGGCGTGGTATGGGGACAGCATCATTGGAAGCGCTGCGCCCTGACGACCTCGGCGTTGCTGACCGGCGGGATGCTGTGGCACCAACGCTTGCCGTCTAATAGCAGCGCGCCGCGCTGTTCGCCGTTGTTGAACCGGCGGGGATAGGTAGCACCATTTTTTCTCGGTCGTCCTAGCAGTATGGTCACCCCTTAGCCCTCCTCTTTTTGGCTCGGCCAGCCGGTGCAGGGTCTGGTGCCTCCAATCCCTTGAGCCGCTGGTACTCCTCCACCGCCATCACCACGACCACAGGCCGCCCGTACTTCACGACAGTGACGGGCTCGGCGCGGGCCGTGTCGATCAGCTTGCCGAAATTGTACTTGGCGTCTTTCGCTGAAATAGTCCGCATCCGGCTCCCCGTACTGGCAAGCTATTGTTGGCCAGAATGGCCATATTGGCAATGTTGTCAGTCGGGGTCGGGATGGGTGGCGCGTATACGGAGCTGGGGTTCCTGCCTAGCGCGATGCCGTCAAAAGGCGGCTTGCGTCCCCATCGTGTTCACTATATGTTCTTATCGCGGCGCGGTCGATTCACATTCATTGATCTAAACGAGCCCGTCATGGCTGATCAGATCGTCATCACGGAGAAATCCAGCCAAGCCAAAGACGTCCGCGCCGCGGTTGGTTCTCGCTACGGGGACATCCTTCCAGCCGAGGGGCATTTGTTCGACCTGCTCGAACCGGAGGATGTTGTGCCGGCGTGGAAGCGCTGGTCTCCGATCCTGCTGCGGCCCGAAGGGCTTTACGGCACTCGCCCGGCAGAGGGCGGCAACAAGGCCGCCAAGCTCAGAGCCATTCGCGATGCATTGCGCACCGCCAAGCGGGTTTGGCTTGCCACCGATTGCGACCGCGAGGGTCAGCTCATCGGGCAGGAAATTCTTGAGCATTATGAGTACCGCGGTCAGGTGATGCGGGTGCTGTTCACCGCGCAGGACCAGCAGACCATCCGCGACGCATTCGGTCGGGCAAAACCAAATTCTGAATATGCCCGGCTTTACGCCGCCGCCGTCGCGCGCCGGCAGGCCGACCAGATCTACAACCTGTCGCTCACTCGCACCGCGACCGTCATCCTGGGACAGGGCGCACGAAGAGTGATCGGCGTTGGTCGCGTGAAGACGCCGACTCTGGCCATTGTGTGCAAGCGCGAGTTGGAAATCCGCAACTTCGTGCCACTCGCCTATTTTGAAGTTGTCGCCACCGCGAAAGTTGAGAGCGGCCAATTCCAGATGCGGCACGCGCCCCAGGACCGAATTGTCCGGCGCGAGATTGCTCGGGACGTCGTCCAAGCAGCTGAAGGCTTTAAGGGTGCGCTTGCCGTGCGCGTCGAGGATAAGCGGCAGGGGCCACCCAAGCTGCACGACTTGCCTTCGCTGCAGAAGCTCTGCGGCTCGCGCTTCGGCTGGCCGGCCAGCAAGACGCTCGCGGTGGCGCAGGAACTCTATGACGGCCAGGGCAAGAAGATCATCACCTATCCGCGCGCCGAGGTGCGCTACCTGCCGCAGAGCCTGATATCGGACGTACCGCGGATCGCGGCCGGGCTCCGGGTGGGACAGTCGTTCAGCGCAATCCCCGTGCCAGATCCGCCGGTGATCCGCAGGGGTGCGAGCGGCAGTTTCTACGACAAGGGGCTGGAGGGCGCGAGCCATCATGCCGTCATTCCCAACGTCAACACGATCGACAAATTGCGCGAGGTCTGGCCTCGCCTGTCATCCGACGAGAAAAAACTGTTCGACGTCATCGCGCGGGCCTATCTGGCAGCACTGATGCCTGACTTTCGCTACCGGCAGACCACCGCAACGCTCGACGTGCGTGGCTTCGAATTCCGCGCCGCCGGCCGTCAGCCCATCGATCTCGGCTGGCGTGCAGCATTCCCGGAGTGGCAGCCTGCCGACGAAAAGGGCGACGAGGCGCAATTGCTGCCGCCGCTGCGCAACGGCGAAACAGCGCAACTGCACGATCCAAAAATTGAGGACAAGGAGACCCGTCCGCCGCCACGCTACAACGAAGGCACTCTGATCGAGGCGATGCAAAATGCCTGGCGTTTCGTTGACGATGAGGTTCTGCGGGAGCGCCTTAAAGAGGCCAAGGGGATCGGCACGCCGGCGACCCGAGCCGAGATCATCGGCGGGCTCAAGAAACAAGGTTTCCTGATTGTCCAGGGAAAGCACATCGTACCGACAGAGACCGGGCTCACGCTGTTCGGCGTTCTCAAACAGGCCGATCCGGCGCTGGTCGATCCGGGCGTCACGGCGCAACTTGAATGTCTGCTCGACGATGTCGTTGTCGGCAAGCAGGAGATGGTCGGCGCGATTGATGCCGTTTGCGATGTCGCCCAGCGCATCATCGGCAAGCTGAAAGAGGGCGCCGCCGGCCGGCCTCCCTTGCTAGGCGCTTCAGTCGGTACCGGCGCCGCTGCGTATCCGCCGACGCCTGCGATGAAGCGCTTTGCTGACAGCCTTGTCCGGCAGAAGGGCATCAAGCCTCCGCCCGGCTACAAGACGTCGATCTCGATCTGCCGCAAGTTCCTCAATGAACATGCACCCAAGAAAGCTGACGGCGGAATGCCGGGGAAGCCTGAACCCAAACCGGTCAGTCCGGCCCAGTTGCTGTACGCCAAGAAGATCGCGCAGGGGAAAGGCCTCGTCATTCCCAACGAGGCGAAGGCTAACTCGGCTGCCATGTCCGAGTGGATTGACTCGAACCGAGGCACGAAGCGCCGCAAGCGCGCTCGCAAGACTGTCTATAAGCCGGCTGGTTCAGCTGCGCCTCGATCTGCGGGGCCGACGAAGAGGTCTGGGAAACGCAAAGCTGGCGATGTCGATCCGTCGACTCCCGACCAGCCAAATTCGACGGCCGGGACACCACTGCGGATTCCTTATGGCAACAAGGGCGTCGCGATGAAGCTTGGCGCCCGCTATTGCTCGGCGGGATGGTACGCGCCGCCGGGAGTTGATCTTTCTGAATTCGGCGAGCGCGGATGGTTGACCGAAGCACCGCCTTCATGAAGTTCTTTTATTTGTTCTTTTAACCACTTCTGGGATAAATTCGCGCCAGCGATTGTGCGCTCGGAAAGGCTGATCTCCGATGGGTGCCAAATCCAAAATTGAGTGGACCGACTCGACGTTTAATCCGTGGGTCGGCTGCACGAAAGTCGCGCGTGCAAGGGGTGCACCCTCGGCATGCGACTTTTGCTATGCGGAGAAATGGGCGAAGCGAAGTGGTCAGGTCGAGTGGGGCAACCATCCCCGCCGCCGCACTACCGAAGCGTACTGGCGCAATCCCTTGGCTTGGAACAACCGGGCACGGTTGTTCCAGACCGAGCATGGACGACGTCAGCGCGTGTTTTGTGCGTCGCTGTCCGACGTGTTCGACAATCAGGTAGACCCCTCTTGGCGCACGGATTTGTTCAACCTCATTCGTGCATGCGATGAATTGGATTGGCAGCTCTTGACCAAGCGACCGCAAAATATTCGCAAGATGCTGCCGGCAGATTGGGGCGACGGATATCCGAACGTCTGGCTCGGCACGACAACGGAAGACGCACGCGCTTACAAGCAGCGAGCGTCGCACCTTCTCAAAGTGCCCGCAGCAATTCACTTCGTGAGTTACGAACCAGCTATTGGCCCCCTCGGGCAGTTAGACATTGATGGCCGCTCTCCCGATTGGGTTATCATTGGGGGCGAAAGCGGTGTTCGGTCGGACCTCGTTCGTCTGACCGATCCACAATGGGCGCGCAATGCAATCGCGGAATGCCGCCGAGTCGGAGCCGCACCGTTCTTGAAGCAGTGGGGCACGTACAAGAACAACCCGTGCATCGTCGAAGACGGCCTTACCGAACAGCAAGCAATGAAGATCGACCCACCTGACAACGGCAAGGGCGGCGGCAAGTTAGATGGTAGTTTGTGGCGCGAGTTTCCCCATAGTTCATTCAAAATGATATTGGCAACGGATTCGCGAGGGAAGGGTGCTGAAGATGGCTCAGAGAGACCCAGAGCGGTATACGCAGGGTGATGATGGGCTGATTGCCGAGAAGGTTGGTTCCTGGGCCGTCGATAAGCTCAAGATCGTTACTGACTACGTTTACGCATCGGGCGGCGCTCGTAAGAAGTATGCCGGGACCGGCGCGGCCTACATCGACCCGTTTTGCGGACCAGGTCGCTCGCTCATTCGTGACACAACCAGATTCATTGATGGCAGTCCCGTCGCGGCATTCAAGCGAGCCCTAGAGTCGCCGGGGCGTTTCACCTCAATCAACATTTCTGACGACGACGATGATCTGCTGGACGCAGCCACGAAAAGATTGACCGCAGTAGACGCTCCTGTTCGCCCCTTCGCGGGTCCTGCGAGTGTGGCGATGCCGAAGATCGTGCGGAGCTTGGATCGAAACGGTTTGCATCTCGCGTTTCTCGACCCCTACAATTTGGGCACGCTGTCATTCGATCTGTTTGTAGAACTAGCCAAGCTCAAGCGGATCGATGTGATCGCTCACGTTAGCCTGCACGACCTCCAACGCAACGCGCATCGCTATACATCCGAGGCGCACGACGAGTTCGACAAGTTCGCCCCTGGTTGGCGTGAGAATGTCGGTACCAATATGAACCAGGAGACACTTCGCGCCGCGCTTATCCAATATTGGTCTGATAAGGTAATGGCGCTTGGCCTTCCTCGGGCAAGACATTGGGAGTTGATAAAGGGCGATCACGGGCAGCGCCTGTATTGGTTATTCCTCCTTGCGAGAAACAATCTTGCTCATGACCTTTGGGAAAGGATCAGTTCGGCGGCTAAGGCGCCCAAATTTGATTTCTAATAGCGATGACGTTCAAATTCACATTTCGCGTCGATCCCGTGAGGATGACAATCCCGTACGCCGCTATCGCGGACGACATTCGCAACAATAGCGGATTTGAGGACCTCCGGGGGCACCCAGACAAGGCGAGTGCAATCGCAGAGGGAAATGCGTCACCGGCGCTGCGCCGCTTGCTCGTGCGTATCGCGAATGTCGGATCGACAATCTTCACGCTAGGTTGCGAATTAGGTTCGCACCAAGAACCCACCCGTGTGCCCATGCGCCGCCGTGAAGTAGCCGGAGGATATGTTCAATTTGCGAGTATCCACTACAACTGCGCTAGGACAGAGTCATACGCGGCATTCGCGAATGCAATCGTAGCGCATGTGAAAAAATGCGCAAAAAAAGATCATTGGGAGCTCAATCTTGTTGGACAAATGGTCAACTTCCAGTTTCCCAATGAGCTGACCGGGTTTTATCCATCTTTGCTGGTTTGGTTTTTTGCGGGGGCAAGCGATCAAACAGCAGCAAGGGATTCTCGCGAGCGATTGATCGAAGCGATCGACGCCGCAGTAGCATTGCCTGCGACCCTTGAGGCTTTGCCTACCGCTGGAGGATAGCCACTCCGAGACGGAATGCACCCGCTGAGCTAACGCAGCGGCGCGCGCTTTGTCGGCAAGGGCGTTATGCCGAGCGGCCATCCAATTGAGCTCCGATCGCTGCCGAAACGTGATTCGCAGCCAGTTTAATCGGATCAGCCGCCAGATGCGCATACCGCGCGGTCGTCTGAACCTGCGTATGTCCGAGTAACTTGCCAATCATTGGCAGTCCCTGACCTGCGGCAACAGCCGTCGATGCGAACGTATGTCGAAGATCATGGATGCGGACGTCCTTAAGACCGGCTCGTGCGCGCACTCGCTGCCAGAATGGCTGAAGGTCCGTGAGCCGTGCGCCCGGTTTTGCTCCCACGATCACCCACGGATTTCCCTCGACGCGCTCGATCTTCGCCAAGACCTCGACCGCGGGCTGGCCGAGATGCACGACCTTCGCGCCGGTCTTTGAATCCGGCAGGCGAAGCGCCTTGCCCGGGATGTCAACGTGCTCCCATTGCAGCGTCATGATTTCACCGAGCCGGCAACCCGTCAGGATCAGCAGTCGTATGGCAGCGATAGAGAAGGGCAGTTCGATGCCTTCAGCCTTCATCTCGCGCAGCACATCGCCGACACGCCGAAGCTCAGCGGGGCTCAGGAACCGCTCGCGCTTCTCCTCCGGATATTTCTTGATGTGCTTGCGCGGGTTTGATCCGTCAGGCCGCAACCCCCACATCTCGGCGAGGTTGAACATCTTGGAAATGATCTCCAGGGACCGGTTGGCATCGTAGCGGATATGCCGGAGGTCGTGATGGATCTTGGCGACGTCAGCCCGCGTCACTTCAGTCACGCGATGGCGCCCGAGCGCCGGAACGATCACGCGCTCGAGCATCCGCCGGTAGCCCTTGGCCGTGCTCGGTTTCAGCCGGATGGCGATGTGCTCTTTGTCGAAGCGGTCGGCGAGCTCCTTGACCGTAATGGCCCGCCGGTCGGCATCGCGCCTGGCCGCCGGGTCCTCGCCGTTCTTGGTCGCGGCGATAATTGTGATCGCCCGGTTTCGTGCCTGCTCGCAGGTGAGCACGGCGGCAGGACCAAGGCTGATGCGGCGCGATCGACGACCGGCGCGGTACTGGACGACATATCTCTTGCGGCCGCTCGCCAGCACGCGCAACCCGAAGCCGGGGAGTTCGTCGTCCCAGATAAAATGCTCGGTGTCTTTAATCCCTGCCGCATCGACGACGCGCTTGGTGAGTTTCGTCATGTCTGCGATCCCGTAGCGATGCTTAATCTGCTTCCAGATTTGACCGCGTTCGCCCGTGGAAGCACCATGGAAGCAAGAGGGCGAATATCGCGGCGCGCGCCTGCGAAAACCAACGTGGGGGTTGGGCTACCTAAAGTCAACTAAGTCATTGAAAATACGAAGGAAAAGGAAATTGTGCGCAGTCGCGCGCAGCCTGTTGCCTGGGGCTCATAACCTGAAGGTCGCAGGTTCAAATCCTGCCCCCGCAACCAACATGAGCGAACGACTTAGGGCCCAGCCGGCTTCGGCTGGGCCCTAAGTCGTTCCGGCGCGAATGTTGTCCACGCACTCGGGTCCAGCTACGGCCGTCCGAGCACAGGCCCCATTTGTGCACCGGCAAAGGCGCGGCTGCCGCGATACGGTGGAAAAATCGCGCACCATCTACAGGCCTGTTGCGCCATTTATTGTTTGCCGATGCGGTTGCAATCGACTTGGCTGAAATCACGATTCCGGATAATTCCGCGTTAAGGACAGGCTTCGCTGAAAAAAAATGGCGCCTGGAACAACAATCGGCGCGGATGCCAATACCGCCGTAGCGGTATTTTAACTCCGGAAAAATCGCGTGGCTTCATGCGCGGATCAATCGCGAGTCAGCGCGGCAATTTTTGACTTCAATTGAATTGGTAAGATCGCACCGAGTCTCCGGTAAAATCGTGCGCGAAGGACAAAGTGAAAAAATATTTCTAAAAAATATCGGGAGGTAAATGTCCGGCGTCCCGTAAATTTACCGTATGCCTATTTCATTCCATCTTAAACAGAAAACACGACAAGCATGCCGAACAGCAGACGACCGGTATTCATGACGGCAATCTAGATTGCTACAATTTCACTGTACCGAATAAGCGGAATACGTCTAGCTGTGAAAATGCGATTCGAAAGCAAGGCGTGCGTCAGCGGTCGTATGCTACGGATGTTGCCAGCAGCGTAGGGGTACTCACTAGACATCCGTTTTCTGATCGACGTCGATGGCCGCTCACGCGAAGCGACAACCCGGATGTACAATGTGGCAAACCTGGTTTCTGAAAACCTGTCCAAACCGCAAACCGATCGCCCTGAAAAGCTCAACAATACGAGCTTCCTCGCGCATCGTCTGACGGAGGAAGCGCCGGGCTATATTCCGATGGCGCCCGAGACGTGTGATGTCTCCTCGCTGGCGGCAACATCCGGCGCAATGTCGTGCGACATCGCATGCTCGCTTTGCCCCGCCTTTAATCTTCTTTGCGGCGGAACGATGAAGGGGGGTGAGAGCGGCGCGGAAAGCAGACGAAGCGTGTTGCCCTTGGCGGCGACCGTGCACACGATTCCGGCGCGGCGGCTTATTTTGCATCCGAAAGAGTGGTCGGAATTTGTGCCGATCATTTGCAGCGGCTGGGCGATGTCGTCGGTCGCGCTGCCCGATGGGCGGCGGCAGATTATTTCATTCCTGTTGCCGGGTGACATTGTTTCGGCCAGCAGCTTGCTGGCGCCGCTGTCGGGGCAATCGGTCGAGGCCATCACCGAGGTAACCTATCGCAAATTCAAGCGCGACGAGGTCAAGGGACTCTTGTTTGGCCGTTCCGATCTTCTTGAAAAATTATTCAGCCTCTGGAACGAGGCGAAGGCGCGCTCCGACCAGTTGGCGCTCGATCTCGGACGCCGCCGCGCCGACGAACGCATCGCGCGGCTGATCCTGCGGCTCGCCGACAAAGTGGCAAAGCGCAGCCTGGTTCGCACGCTGACTTTCGATTTCCCGTTGCGTCAACGCCACATCGCCGACGCGACCGGACTCACCCCGGTGCACGTCAGCAAGGTGCTGGGCGAGTTGCAACGAGCCGGCTTGATCGAAATCAGCAGCCGTTCGCTCACGATTCTCAATGGGCCGGAATTACAGCGCGTCGCCGATTGGCGCTGACGGTCCCGCTCCGCTCGATATACATATTAAAAGCGCAGTGCAGGGCTATCGTGCGCGCCAGTAAGAGCACGCGCCTGTGCCCACATTTCCCGCAGTTTTCCCCACCTCACTCCCCGAAAAAATACATGCTGCACTGCAACGTGACCGCGGCATTTCGTAGCGCACGGGCCATTACCGCCCCCTATTTTTGTACCGGATACGCGTGCATTGGGATTGGTATTATGTATAATCGTCGGCAGCGACCCAGCGGTTTGCAAGAAAACCGTACATTTCACGCCTAACCGGCAATAAGATCGGGGGCGCTCACAAGAAACCCAGCAAGGGAGGATTCATGTTAGTTATCGGAAAATTTATGCGCTTCGGTGCCGCCGCCTGTATTGGCGGGGCATTCGCGTTTGCTTCGGCGCCCGCCGACGCATGGGAGCCGACCCACCCGATCGAAATCATCGTGCCGGCCGGTACGGGCGGCGGTGCCGACCAGATGGCCCGCACGATGCAAGGCATCATCACCAAACATAACCTGTCGAAGCAGTCGGTCGTCGTCATCAACAAGTCCGGCGGCGCCGGCGGTGAAGGCTTTCTCGATGTCAAGAATTCGAAAGGAGATGATCACAAGCTGATCATCACGCTATCGAACCTGTTCACGACGCCGCTCGCCACCGGCATTCCCTTCAACTGGAAGGATCTTACCCCGGTCGCCATGATGGCGCTCGACGAATTCGTGCTCTGGGTCAATGCCGACAAGCCGTACAAGACCGCCAAGGAATATCTCGACGCGATCAAAGCGGCGCCCGACAACACATTCAAGATGGGCGGCACCGGCTCCAAGCAGGAAGATCAGATCGTGACGGTGGCGCTCGAAGCCGTGGCCGGGAAGAAGATGACGTACATCCCCTACAAAGGGGGTGGAGCCGTCGCCGTGCAGCTCGTCGGCAATCACGTCGACTCGACGGTTAACAATCCGATCGAGGCGGTGGCGCATTGGCGTGCCGGCAAGTTGCGTCCGCTTTGCGTGTTCGACTCAAAAAAGCTCGACTACCACGACAAGATCGCCGGCGATCTCGCCTGGGATTCGATCCCGACCTGCAAGTCGGCGGGCATCCCGGTTGAATATGTCATGCTGCGCGGTTTCTTCATGCCGCCGGGCGTGAGCAAGGAAGCGGTTGCCTACTACGTCGATATGTTCAAGAAGGTGCGCGAAACGCCGGAATGGAAGGATCTGATGAAGAACGGTGCGTTCAACCAGACCTTCATGACGGGCGCGGAATACATCAAGTGGGTGGCCGACGCGGAGAAGTTGCATGAAGGCCTGATGAAGAAGGCCGGCTTTCTCGCCAAGACCAACTAACACGTAGACCAACGAGCATGCGGCATTAAACGGCCGCAGCAACACGAGTATGTCATGAGCGAAAGCGTCAATGAGACCGGTGGGACGGGCCCGTCCCACCGGGGAGTCGAAATTGGGGTAGCCGTTAGCATCGCCATTCTGGCGATCATCGGAATCTACGGCAGTTTGCAGGTCGGTATCGGTTGGGCCTCCGACGGGCCGCGCGCCGGCTTCTTTCCCTTCTATGTCAGCCTGATCGTCCTGCTGTCGTCGGCGATAAATTTCACGCAGGCTTTTCTGGCCCCGGCGGACGGCAGAGTCTTCGCCGAGTGGGGTCAATTGCGGCAGGTGGTATCGGTCCTAGTGCCGACGATAATTTACGTCGCCGTAATTCCCTATACCGGGATGTATGTCGCATCGGCGGTGCTGATCACATTCTTCATGCGGTGGTTCGGCCGTTACAATTGGGTCTCGGCCGTGGCCGTCGGCGTTGGCATGCCGATCCTCACATTCTTCATGTTCGAAGTCTGGTTCTTGGTGCCGTTGCCGAAGGGACCGCTCGAACACATGCTTGGATATTAAGGCGACTTCGCTGCGCCATTGGCGCGGCGCGGGCGATATTCCACAAGATCAAAAAGACCATCATTCGACGGGAAGAGACGCAACAATGATCGAGGACATCGGCAATCTTTTTCACGGCTTCGCGGTGGTCGCGCAGCCATTCAACCTGCTGCTGATGGTCGTCGGCATCGTTCTCGGCGTCATTGTCGGCGTGCTTCCCGGTCTCGGCGGCGCCAATGGTATCGCCATTCTTCTGCCGCTGACGTTTTCGATGTCGCCCACGTCGGCGATCATCATGTTGTCCTGCATCTATTGGGGCGCATTGTTCGGCGGCGCGATTACGTCGATCTTGTTCAACATACCGGGCGAACCATGGTCTGTGGCGACCACGTTCGACGGTTATCCGATGGCCCAGAAGGGCCAGGCCGGCGAAGCGCTGACCGCGGCCTTCACCTCGTCCTTCGTCGGCGCGTTGTTCGCCGTCATCGTTATCACCCTGGTGGCGCCGCTGGTCGCGAGCTTCGCCCTTGAGTTCGGCCCGCCAGAAATCTTCTCGGTCTACTTTCTCGCCTTTTGCAGCTTTATCGGCCTTAGCAAGGAGCCGCCGTTCAAGACGCTGGCTTCGATGATGCTGGGCTTCGGCCTGGGCGCCGTCGGCCTCGATCAGATGACCGGGCAGTTGCGCCTCACTTTCGGCGCCGAGCAGATGCTCAACGGCTTCGACTTCCTGATCGCGGTGATCGGCCTGTTCGGCATCGGCGAAATCTTGCTGACCATGGAAGAAGGATTGAGCTTCCGCGGCAAGTCCGCGAAGCTGAACATGCGCGTCGTGCTGCATACCTGGAAGGAACTACCGCGCTATTGGATGCTGTCGCTGCGCTCCTGCTTGATCGGCTGCTGGATGGGCATCAGCCCGGCCGGTGCGACCCCGGCCTCGTTCATGAGCTACGGCATCGCCAAGCGCATATCCAAACGCGGTCATCTCTTCGGCACCGGCGAAATCGAAGGCGTGGTGGCGCCGGAAACCGCGGCCCATGCCGCGGGCACCTCGGCGCTGTTGCCCATGCTATCGCTCGGCGTGCCGGGCTCGCCCACGGCGGCGGTGCTGCTGGGCGGCCTGCTGATCTGGGGCCTGCAACCGGGGCCGCTGCTGTTCACCGAGCAAAAGGATTTCGTCTGGGGCCTGATCGCCAGCATGTATATGGGCAACGTCGTGGGCCTCATTATCGTTTTGACCTGCGTTCCGCTGTTCGCCGCCATTTTGCGCATTCCGTTCAGCGTCATCGCGCCCGTCATTTTGGTGTTCTGTGCGATCGGCGCCTACACGGTGCACAACAACACCTTCGATGTGGTGATGATGGTCGTGTTCGGCGTCGCCGGTTATCTGATGAAGAAAACCGATTATCCGCTGGCGCCGTTGGTTCTCGCAATCGTGCTTGGCGACAAAGCAGAAGAGGGATTCCGGCAATCGCTGCTGGCCTCGCAGGGCAATCTCAGCGTGTTTTGGTCGAGCGGACTGGTCTCGACCATCATGGGGCTTGGTCTGATCGCTTTATTCTGGCCGATGATCCACGGCCTGTGGACGCGCCTGCGCGGCGGCAAAAAAGATATGGGCGTGGCGGGCTAGGCCGCCACCCGCCCGACGCCGTGCAATGCCGGCGCAAGACAGCGGCAGCGTAACAACCGCTAAATTTCCGCGTCGATAATTTGTGCGACGCACTCAAAATTTTCTCCGCCGATCGAATTCGATCAGCGAATTTTTTTTACACCCAATTTATGACGCAGCAGCCGACCCGCCGCGTAATACTTTATTTTAGACGGTGAACCAGCCGCATAACAAACGCAAGATTTTGCCGCCGGCGAATCTTGTCATCAGGGAGAACGTCGATGGCAGTGGCAGCAGGGACTGCGACATCCGCGCGCGCGTCGGACGCGACGCGCTGGGGCCAGCTTATCTTCGGCATCATCTGCATGGTGATGATCGCCAACCTGCAATACGGCTGGACGCTATTCGTCAATCCGATCGACCAGAAATATCACTGGGGCCGTGCGGCGATCCAGGTCGCGTTCACCATCTTCGTTCTGACCGAAACCTGGCTGGTGCCGATCGAGGGCTATCTGATCGACAAGTTCGGTCCGAAGGTGATGGTCTGCGGCTCCGGCGTTTTGGTCGCCATCGCCTGGTACATCAATTCGATCGCGGACTCGCTGACGCTGCTCTATATCGGCGCGGCCATCGGTGGCATCGGCGCCGGCGTGATTTACGGCGCCTCGGTGGGTAACGCACTCAAGTGGTTTCCGGATCGCCGCGGCCTTGCCGCCGGTCTGACCGCGGCAGGCTTCGGCGCCGGTTCCGCGCTCACCGTGATCCCGATCGCCAACATGATCGCTTCCAGCGGTTATCAGTCGGCCTTTCTCTGGTTCGGGTTGGGGCAGGGGCTCGTGGTCGTGATCGTCGCTCTGTTCCTGCGCGCGCCGCAAGCCGGCGAAGTGGCGGCGCCCGCCGCGCCCGCCGTGCAACAGACCAAGCGCGATTATGGTCCGAAGGAAGTGGTCAAGACTCCGGTGTTCTGGGTCATGTACCTGATGTTCGTGATGGTCGGCGCCGGCGGCCTGATGGCCACCGCTCAACTCGCGCCGATTGCCAAAGACTTCAATGTCGGCGGTGTACCGGTCTCGATTCTTGGCCTGACTTTGCCGGCCTTGACCTTCGCGCTTTCGATAGATCGCGTGCTCAACGGCATTTGCCGGCCGTTCTTCGGCTGGGTGTCGGACTCTATCGGCCGCGAGAACACGATGTTCATCGCCTTCCTGCTGGAAGGCATCGGCATCTACGCTCTGTTCTATCTCGCGACCAACCCGCTCTACTTTGTGCTGCTGTCGGGCATGGTGTTCTTCGCCTGGGGCGAGATCTACTCGCTATTCCCGGCGACCTGCACGGATATTTATGGCCGTAAGTTCGCAACCACCAATTACGGCTTGCTGTACACCGCCAAGGGTACGGCAGCGCTTTTAGTGCCGCTGGCGAACGTGCTGACCACCTGGACCGGCAACTGGCACGCCGTCTTCATCGTGGCGGCGATTCTGAACGTTCTCGCCGCGGTGATAGCGCTGGCGGTGCTCAAGCCGATGCGCATGCGGATCATGGCGAAAGGCTGATTCCACCGGGCGCGGTAAATCAGCGCGCCTAACACTAGAGCCTTTCCGGCTTTGATGGAATCAAAGCCGAGGCTCTAGCTTTTACTTTATCGCGTTTTCTTCACGCGAACCGGTA
>Ga0207933_1000594_pt1 | contig 34310 bp, 32 predicted proteins | sample NGESurdeep092012_4_FD_184488 | JGI IMG/M metagenome (GOLD analysis project Ga0207933, IMG submission 184488) | Arctic peat soil microbial communities from Barrow, Alaska - NGEE Surface sample F53-3 deep-092012 (SPAdes) | ecosystem: Environmental > Terrestrial > Soil > Wetlands > Peat ... | reverse complement strand
CCCCCCTTCGCGGGGATTCGATTGGGCGCCCGGATTCGATTGGGCGCCCGGATTCGATTGGGATTAGTAACACTGACACCTTAGAAGAGGAGCGACTCTCCCCAACGGAGGAGGGTGACCACGAACGCTTCTCACATTATGTGCGAAAAGAGAAGATTACCGAGGCGATGGTGACTGGAAAGGCAGTTCGCGCGCTCTGCGGTAAGAAATGGGTGCCAAGTCGAGATCCCGAAAAATTCCCAATCTGTCCAACATGCAAGGAAATTTTTGACGGATTGAAGAAAGAGTGAAATCCGGAGCGTCAGCTCTCCTTGCAATTGCCTCGCTCATTCTCAGTGCCAATGTCGCAATATCGCATGCCGATGTGACGCCAACAACTTCCGCTTCGCCAGTGGACTCGTCCTCACCGGCTCCTACAGCAACTTCAATTTCTTCGACTCCGCCAGTTGAGCCTGCCGCACCATCATTCTCCGCTTCGCCAACAGGCCCTGCCAACCCGCCATCTCCGAATCAGCCAAAAAAGATCCTTACGGGGTGGATTCCTTATTACTCAATGAAGACCGCACTACCTTCGGCGATCCTAAATGCTGATTTAATTCAGCAAGTGTCCCCATTCTGGTTCACCTTGAAAAACCAGAACACGATCACCGATCTTTACACCCCAGCAAATCCAACTATTCCAATGGCGACTCCATTGCAATCGATGCAAGCGGCTGGATTTAAAATTATACCTACCATTACAGACGATACCGATATTGACCCTAAAACCGGTAAGCCGATAGCGATGGTTCTCTCAAACTTGTTGGCGAATGCAACAAGCCGTGCAAATATAGTCAATACAATCGTAAATCTCGTTCTTGCAAATAAATTTGATGGCATTGATCTTGATTTTGAAAATTTTGCTTATGTCGATCCCATTTCTTCGTGGTCGACAACGGAAACACGATGGATACAGTTTCTCGCCGATTTATCAACAGCTTTACATGCGCAAGGAAAAATATTGTCGATCACGACACCACCGTTGTTCGATCCAGCCTCCGGTAAAAAAGGTTATTACCTCTATGCATGGTCGCAGGTTGCTAACTTTATCGATCAGTTGCACATTATGGCGTATGACTATTCAACAACTACTCCTGGTCCGATTGGTCCCTTGCAATGGACCATAAATGCAGTGAAGTATGCCGTCTCGGTAATTCCTGCTTCAAAGATCTTTATTGGAATTCCAGGGTATGGCCGCGACTGGGTAGCTAAAGTCGTTGGTACATGTCCAACGTTGCCAATTAATTATGCCAAGACTGTGGCCCCGGGCGTTGTTTCAACATTTGTCATGCACAATGTGGCGTCACTTGCAGCTACATACAATGCAACCCCAACATATAACCAGTCCTTCGCTGAGTCTTCTTTCACTTATCAGAAGCAATATAACGGCACTACGCAGGCCGGTGCGCTTACAACATGTACGGCATATCGAACGGTGTGGTATCAAGATGCAGCGAGTTTTACAGTACGCGCAAATTTGGTAGCGCAATATCACTTAGGTGGTTTATCAGAGTGGACCTTTGGAATGGAAGATCCGAGCGCCTTCCAAGCAATTCGAGTCGTCGCCGAATCCATTGCACCTGATTCAATTGTGGCAACCCTTTCGGTTGATTCGCCAAATATCGGGGTAGGAACTCCCACGAACCTTGTCGGAACATTCACTCTTCTGGATAAGAGCCCGGTCGCCGGAATCCCAGTCCATCTGCAAACACAGGTAACTGGGGGAAATTGGACCACGGTTCAGGATGGTGTCAGCGACATAGACGGCACATTTAAAGCGTCCTTGCAACTCAATCAGAATACAAATGTCAGGATGTTCAGCGATGGCACTTGGGAGCGATTAGAAGCAGACACTCCTACGATCACAATCAACGTTTCTCCGCTATTGACTTGGAGCATCTCTGCGTCAATGAAGAAAGGAGTCAGTTATTCCATCACTGCACAAGTTCAGCCAGCACAGGCGGGTTTAACCGTCAATTTGAACAATGGTGCCAGCGCCGTGACCGATTCAACCGGAAAGGCGACATTTGCAGTCATCAATAAAGTATTTGGGTTTGCACCGTATCAATTAAGTATCGCGTCTAGCAATAATTTGGCGGCGGTTCATACCGCTTTTGTTATTGTTTGGGTTCGATAGGTACTTAGAAAAATGTTAGTTGCTAACCATATGACATTTAGTTAAAAAGTCAGGAGGTGAAAGTCAAATGACGACAGACACCATGATCGAATCCGATCTAGATCTCTCGGGGTTCGTGGATAAACCTTGGGTGGCAATTGTCTGGGACGATCCAGTAAATCTGATGAGTTATGTGACTTTCGTTTTCATTAAACTCTTCGGATTGCCGCAGGAGCGAGCGCATGAATTAATGATGCAGGTGCATAATGAAGGCCGAGCAGTAGTTGCCGTTGGTTCTCGTGAAGAGATGGAACGCGATGTCCAGCGTTTACATGAACACGGACTTTGGGCCACCCTTCAACGCGATGAGAAGATGTAATTTCGCATATGTCAGCATTTTCTAAAGATGGTGAGTTGTACTCCCTTGAACTATCTCTTGATGAGGCACATATTTTGCTCAATCTTGTTGAGCAACTACTTGAATTATTAGGCGAAGGCGATTTTAACCATCACTATGACGAGAGTGATCCATTCGCCCAGTTGATGACGCAACTCGGTGCCGCCCCTGACGAAATCATAACTCCTGATGATCCTGTTTTACTGCGGCTACTTCCAAATGCTTATTCTGATCCAGAAGCGGCAGCTGACTTTAGGCGTTATACCGAACCAACGCTGCGCGGAAAAAAGAAGCGAGCACTTAAAGAAGTTCACGTCGCCCTTGAGTTTATCGTTGATGAGGATCGCGCTGGTATCGTTGAAGAACTCAATAGTGAAATTTGGCTAGTGGCAATTAACGATCTACGCATAGCGCTATCGGTGCGCTTAAATATTGATCCAGATTCCTTCGAACTCTTTGAGGCGTTGATAGATAGCAATCCGCAAAAAGCGATATATGCAGTGTATTTCTGGTTGGGATGGTTACAGGAGAGTCTGCTGAACTTGTTGAGCAACGGCTAGACTTGCTGAGTGTCACAACCATCATCCACGGCGGCCATTGGCGTCTTTGATTCTGGATTGGGCGGTTTGACCGTTGCGCGGGCAATCATTGATCAACTTCCGGGGGAATCGATACTTTACGTCGGGGACAATGCTCGCGGTCCTTACGGCCCGCGAGCACTTGCCGAAGTGAGATCCTTCGCTTTGGAAATCATGGATGAACTTGTTGCTGCTGGCGTAAAGGTGATTGTGATCGCCTGTAATACTGCCAGTTCTGCCACCCTTCGCGATGCTCGCGAAAGATATGAAATTCCCGTTCTTGAAGTAATTCAACCTGCAGTCCGTCGAGCCGTTTCGGCTACTAGATCGGGTCGGGTCGGGGTTATTGGTACAACTGCCACTATCGAATCCGGCGCGTATTTGGATTCTTTTGCGGCCGCACCACAACTTTCAATTACTTCAGTTGCCTGCCCAGCTTTTGTGGAATTTGTTGAACGTGGTGAAACTTCCGGACCAGTTATCACCAAGATTGCTCGTGAATACTTGCAACCATTAATTGATGCTGACATTGACACTCTTGTCCTCGGTTGCACTCACTATCCACTTCTTACAGGCGTCATCTCATATGTTATGGGCGATAAAGTCACATTAGTATCAAGTGCCGAAGAGACTGCGAAAGATTTATATCGGACATTGATTGAAAAGGATTTACTCAACGAAAACGGAAATCCCACCCATACCTTTATCGCTACAGGCGATATCGAATCGTTTAGTTCTCTTGCTCGAAGGTTTCTCGGTCCAGAAGTTCATAGCGTTGAGGGGAAAATTTAAATGAGTGCTCGTCTTGATAATCGTGGGGCAGATCAACTGCGCCAAATCTCCTTTACTCGCGATTGGCTCAACAATGCTGAGGGATCGGTCATGGTTGAGTTTGGGAATACTCGCGTGCTGTGCGTTGCTTCGTTTACTCCTGGAGTCCCTCGCTGGTTAACTGGTAAAGGTCAAGGTTGGGTAACAAGTGAATATGCCATGTTACCTAGAGCGACTCATACGCGCTCTGATCGTGAAAGCGTTAAAGGAAAACTCGGTGGGCGCACTCAAGAAATATCTCGTCTCATCGGTCGATCACTTCGCGCTGTAGTAGATACTCATGCCCTTGGCGAGAACACAATCGTTATTGACTGCGATGTGCTTCAGGCAGATGGCGGTACTCGAACTGCTGCTATCACTGGTGCTTACGTGGCACTTGCAGATGCCATAACTTGGGCAAAGGGTAAGGGTCACATCATCGCAGACCGCCAGCCACTCAGACAATCAGTCGCTGCGGTAAGTGTTGGAATTATTAAAGGGGTCCCCATGCTTGATCTCTGCTACGAAGAAGATGTTGATGCTGATACAGATATGAACATTGTTTGCACGGGTGATGGAAAATTTGTTGAGGTTCAAGGGACAGCAGAGGGCGTTCCTTTTGATCGCAAGCTATTGAATCAACTGCTTGATTTGGGCGTTGCGGGATGCGCGGAACTCACAAGACTCCAGGCCGCAGCGCTTATATGACCCAATTAAAAACTGTGGTTCTGGCCACTCGAAACCCTGGGAAAATCCAAGAGTTTGAGCGGATGCTTGATGCCGCAGATCTAGAAGTGAAACTCTTTGGCCTTCAAGATTTCCCCGAAATGCCAGATGTTGATGAGACAGGTTTGACCTTCGCCGAGAATGCCCTCCTTAAGGCAAACCAGATTTCGGAATACACCGGACTTGCGGCACTCGCGGACGATAGCGGACTCTGTGTAGATGCTCTGGGAGGCGCACCAGGAATTTTTTCTGCCAGGTGGTCTGGAAGCCATGGTGATGATAAAGCCAATCTTGAGAAAGTACTTCGGGAGCTTCGAGAATTGAACAATCCGACGCTTCGAGCGCAATTTAGATGTGCTGTTGCATTGGTGCTACCCGAGAGAGAGAGCCTTGAAAAGCGCGAGATTCTCCGTGAAGCGGAAATTGTTGGTGAAATCGTTATGGCGCCGCGAGGCACTAATGGTTTTGGATATGACCCAATTTTTCAGCCAGATGGATTTACCCAAACAACTGCAGAGTTACCATCTGAGATAAAAGATCGAATTAGTCATCGGGGGAAGGCTCTCGCAGCGATCATTCCCGAATTTGGTCAGTATATTTGAATGATCTATAGCAGTTACTGCGCGTGGATTACGCCGAAGTTCAATTTATCTAAGGTACGATTTTGACATTAGTACGCCCCGTCCTGATCAGATTTGAGATCACATCCACCCGAGGAGTCGCCCGTGGCAGTCAAGAAGAGCGTTAAGAAGTCAACTGCCAAAACGGCTCCTGTGAAAAAGGTTGCCATTAAGAAAGTTGCTGCCAAAAAGGTAGTAGCTAAAAAAGTCACTACTAAAAAAGTTGTCGCCAAGAAAATAGTTGCGAAAAAAGCTCCCGCTAAAAAAGTTGTCGCGAAGAAGGTAGTCGCGAAGAAGGCAGTTGCGAAGAAAACTACCGTGAGAAAAGTTGCCCCAAAGGTTCCAGATCGGATTGTTATTGATGCAATTGCACCTATCGGCATAAATTCCTCACGCATCGAAATTATCTCCACTACTCCTCCACCAAAACCTTCTCAAGTTATTGCTCCTCAAGAACAATCAGATCGATCTGGATCGGCTCAAAGTCCGAAATCCTCTTCGCGAGTAGTCCTCGCAGTGATTGTCGGCGTCATTCTTATCGCTGTTTTTGTTGTGGTAAGAAACCACAATACTTCTAATGTTCCAAAATCTATTCCGCAAACCGTGTCTCCATCTGCAACACCTTCTACTGTGGCAACTCCAAGTGCTTCCGCGTCCCCAACCGAAATCACGTCAGCGCCGACTCCAAGTGCGGCGACTTCTGCTACTGATTTACCTCCAGTTGCAATCGTTGCTCATTACAACAAGTCTGGAGCAACAATTTTCTGGAGAGCAGATACAAATGCCTCTGGACTTACAACATATAATATTGAAAAATCTTCTGATGGTGGTACCTTCAAGTTGATTGCCACAGTTCCAGCGACGCAACTTTCACTTGATGTAACAGAAACTGCTGGAAGTGGATGGAGTTCTTTCAAAGTTTCAGCTGTTTACTCTGATGGATCAGCTGTCGCTGGAAAGGTTTTTGGGCTTCCTGGGCAATATTCATAATACTTTTAGTTACCAAGGTACTTGTAAGTACTGATCACGGTAGTTATGTCAACTATTTGAAGATTTCAAGAATCGCATTGACATAAGTACTGGCGTTGTGACTAGAGTTAAGATCACATCCAACGGAGGAGTCGCTTGTGGCAGGCAAGAAGAGTTCGGAGGAGTCAACCTCTAAAGCCATTGCCGAGAAGAAGACTGAGAAGAAGGCTGAGAATCAAGTCTCTACTAAGAAAGCTGACAAAAAATCCGACAAAAAATCCGACAAAAAATCCGACAAGAAAGGCGACAAGAAAGGCGACAAGAAAGGCGACAAGAAAGGCGACAAGAAAGGCGACAAGAAAGGCGACAAGAAAGGCGACAAGAAAGGCGAAAAGAAGGAGGGTGCCAAGAAAGGCAGCGGTAAGAAGAAAAGCGGGAAGAAAGTTAGTGACAAAAAGGCTTCGGCCAAAAAAGTTAGCGCAGAGGCGCGGAATCAAATTATACTTGAATCAATCTCACCACGAGGCATTGAAACTTCCACTGTAGAAACTATCTTTACGCCACCGTCACCAACTTCCGTTCCACTTATTGCATCACAAGAACTTTCAGATCGACAGGCTTCAGTTCGGAGTCATAGATCCTCCTCGCGAGTAGTGCTTGCTGTGATTCTCGGTGTAATTCTTATCGCCGCTTTTGTTGTCGCAAGAAATCACACCAACACAAGAAATCACACCAACATAACAAGTTCAAAACAAGTCACGCCCGCCGCAACGCTTTCTGCAACGCCATCTCCAACACCTTCTACAGTGACAACTCCCAGTGCTTCTCCACCGCCAGTTACGACTAGTTCTGCTCCAACAACTCCACCGCCAACGCCTGCTACTTCACCTACGGATTTACCTCCAGTGGGAATTGTTGGGTATTTCAATTCGACAGGGGCAACAATTAGTTGGAGAGCAGATACAAGCGCCGCTGGAATTACCGCATACAAAATTGAAAAATCAGCTAATGGTGGTCCCTTTAAGTTGATTGCGACTGTTTCCGCAACACAACATTCACTCAATCTCATAGAGACTGACACCAATGGTTGGAGTTCCTTTAAAGTTTTAGCTGTTTACTCTGATGGAGCAGTTGTTGCCGGCAAGGTCTTCGGACTCCCAAGTCAATATTCTTAATGTTTTTTGAGACTTTTTAAGTCTCCTTAAGTATTCACTAGCCAACTACTTCAATGTTTCCAGAATTGCGTTGACATAAACGTCGCTACCGACATCATCCAAGTGCACGCCATCTGGCGCAAAATATTCTGGATGATTAAGTGAGATGGTAGCCCAGTCGACCAAGCGAGCTTGTGGGTAGTCAGCCATAACTTTGCGAATGATTCGATTATTGTCATCTCGCCAAATACGAGGAACTGCAGTATCGACAACGATCATCCGAGGTTGGTTCTTTAAGAGTTCAAAGAGCGTTCTCACATCACTTTCAGTCAAGTGATTGTTATTGCCAAGATCGAATATTATGGTTGAATTTTCTAGACCTACTCGATCACTTCGTACGACTTGAATAAGTTCACCAATCTGTCGCCCAACGCGGGCGTTAATCAAAGCGATGGGAAAGTGACTCTCCAGCTTGACCCTAATACCAAGGATTACTGAATCACCAGTTACCCATAGTCCAGGTTTCGCGGTTGGGTTGGGAGTACTTGGAATCAGAATAATTTGATTGGGAGTACTTGGACTCAGACTAGTTGGTGTAGTTATTTGTCCCGTAAGAGACGTAATCCTGGCGTTAGCTTGCCGATCTTCAACAAGAGCAGCCCAGGAAGCTCCGGCGGTGACAGTTGTAAAGGCAAGAATTGAGAGAAATATCCAGAACTTTTGTATTCGTTTAGTCGCAATGGTTCGATATTTCATTCCACGAAGCCAGTTTGAAAGTCGGCCGGCTCGTATCGGAATTTCAATCCAACGGAGCGAAATATCGGCAAGGGCTACTACGATCAAAATCCGCACGGTGTTAATCGCCCAACTGGTTCCAGCTAAATCAACATTCGGCCGTGTCACTTGAAAGACAACCCAATGCCATAAATAAATTCCATATGAACGCTGACCAATCCAGACCATAGGTCGAGCGCTTAACAATGGTGAAAAACGCGAGGCAGGATGCACGAGAGAGGTGATAATTGCACAGCCAAAAATTGCCGCTAAGGGGAAAGCGATGCGGTATAGAGCTGGATTTGATTCATCGATAAAGAAGAAAGTGCAGAGCAATCCAAGAAGCCCAACAACCCCGATCCCATCTACGAAATCTTGAGCTCGTTGCGAGATATTTTTGTTGAGATTGGAAGGAACCCAACTTACCGCGAGTGCAGCACCGAGAAAAAGTCCCAGGCTGTGAGTGTCGGTACCAAAATAAATATGGTTGATTCGGTTTGTTTGCGTTGCATCTACTTTGAGCGAATAAATAAAGAGCGTAAGACCGGAAATAAAGGCAATAGCAAGTGAAACTTTAACAACGCTTTTTCTGCCAAAGTAGCGCAAAATACCTAGAAGAATTAGGGGCCAGAGAAGATAGAACTGGATTTCAACGGCTAACGACCAGGTATGTTGAAGCAACGGTGGGCGCCCGATTGCTTGAAAATAATCTTGATGAACTGCAACAAGATGCCAGTTTTCGCTTCCCGTTATTACATATGGTAAATCACTTAAAAAACGGTGTATGGCATCTGGTTTCCAGAGAGCGATGATGATTGTCGTACCTGCCAGCATAAAAATGAGAGGCGGAGCCAGCCTGCGAACTCGCGCCCAGTAGAACTCTCGTAAATCGAGTGCACCTTTACTCAAAATTGAATCTAATAGAAGGCGAGTGATTACATATCCACTAATGACGAAGAATAAGTCGACACCAAGGAAACCTCCGGGAATCCAAAGGAACCCTAAGTGATAAAGAATAACTGCAATGACTGCTATGGCACGCAAGCCATCAATCGGGGCTATATATTTTGATGGTGCGGTCTTTGATGGCGCGGTCTTTGATGGCGCGGTCTTTGATGGAGGGGACCAGGATGGAGCCGCCATTATTTATGCTTTGGTTTATTCCCGACGCCGTTGCGAGTTGAAGTTAATCTGTTCGTTGCAGTTTTGGATGAATTATTGCTTATCGTAGTTTTCTTTATTGAAGTGACTTTAGCTGCAGATTGCGGCACATCATGTTCAATCGCATCGATCGTGGGGCGATTTTGATTGTCGAGAGCGCTTTCAATGGTTTCACCAAGCGCGGTGAGCCGTTCAAATGCTGAGGTGATCTTTGATCGTGTTTGTCGTACTGCGTCTTCAGCCGCCGTTAAAGCTTGATTATGAATTTTTTGTAACTTCTCAGATTCGGCGATTGCGCCACTTAACCAACTTCTGTAATTAGCGATATCACCCGTTGCTTCAGCGATGGCTCGCTCGGCTTCGCGACGGGCTGCCGAAGTTATAGAGGAGGCTTCGCGATTTTTTGCTTCAAGCAATTCTTTTGCTGATTGGGTTGCGTTTGTAATTGACTCTTTCGCCTCGCGCTCGGCAGCTTCCAAATATTTACGACCACGTCCTTCAGCGCTTTGTAAGACTGCGTGAGCTTTGCTTTCGGCAGTATCAGTCATTTGCTTTACCGAACGCGCAGCCTCGCCTAATGCGCGCTCTGCAGCCGCAACGGCGCGCGCCTCCCGAGCTTGAGCTGTTTTAATAAGAGTCATTGCGGTTTCGGTAGCGAGAATTTCAAACTCTTCTCGAGTCAAACTTGTAATGTCACGGCGAGCTCGCAAATCCGCAAGTTCTGCTTCAAGTTGACGAATTCGATCGAGGGAATGGGAAGAGCCAGATGCCGCCGCACCGCTTCCCGCGCTTTTCGTATCTGTAGGACCAGCGGAAGTGGAATTTATCTCGTCTTTGAATCCAAGCCATGAGAGAAAGTTCTTTTTACCCATGTGGAGCCCTCCCTCGATTAATGTCTACCTAATCATATTGCAGGCGAAACTGTAACCGTAAAGCGACCTCTTGGGGAGGTCAGCTTCGCCTGAGTATCAGCGCGCTGACATCATCTGTTGCCTTCGCGCTACTTGCGATTTCTTTAAATTTGTCAATGATCTCTTGTGCGCTATTCGCTGCTACCGCGATATCGGCAAGCCCTCTTCGCATTGATCGTGCACTATCGAAAACATCAAGCATTCCGTCGCTGATCAGAATGAGTGTGTCTCCATGCGCCATCTCTATATTAAGAATTTGCCATTCCCCATTTTGTCCCGTCCCGATTGGGTAATTTGAAGTGGTTAAATGTGTTATTTTCTTATCTTTTGTAACATGGGTAGAAAGGCCGTGCCCGGCATCGATATAACGAACTTGATTCCGGAAAATATCCAGTTGGCCATGGATGAGGGTCACAAATAACCCCGCCTTGTGCAAGTCCGGTTCTAGGACCTCCGAAGCGATGTTCATGGCTTGTTCCGCGCCTTGGTTCCAAGAGGCAGCCCGCATAGTGGCGCGAACAGTCGCAGCCATAATTGCAGCCCCGATTCCTTTACCCATCACATCTGCAAGCGTGAACGCTAGGCCATCGAAAGTTTCGAGCCAGTCGTAAAAGTCACCGCCTACCGAAAGGTGTGGATTGCAAAACCCAGCCATTTCATAGCCTGAAATCGCGATATCACCTTTAGGTAACATGTCTCTTTGAACATTGGATGCTCGATTGAGTTCCTGGGTATTTAAGATTTGACGTTGAAGCCAGAAAACCATGTCATTTAATACTTCCACGTCTTGAGCGGAGAAGATGCGAGGTTCTGTTCCCCAAGCGGCTAGCACACCAATATGCGTTCCGCCTTTTGTTTCTAGTGAATGGCCGATGTATGACTTCAATTCTGGCATGTCATTGTGAATTGTCCCATCCAAGATTCGCGAATCAAGGTCGGCGTTGGAAATCTGCACAACTTCATCCGAGGCGAGGGTGAAATCGCAGATTTTCATTCCGTTGCGATTTTCCACTACGGTAACGTCGTTTTCAGACCGAATCCATTTCCCTTCTGCGTTTATCAATCGAATATATACATTTTCGATTTTGAGAAGTTGTTTAATGAGAGAGGGCACTCGGCCAAGTCGCAATTGGTGTTCTGCCAAATCATCGTGTTTGGGTTCTGGCGTCTGGGGTGCAACGTTACTCAATTCAGGGGGTGATGGATCAGCTGTGGTCATCTACTCCGCTTCCTCAGGTGTGAACCTCCGAAGGATTCGCCAAATATTGTGCTCGCCCTGATTTTCGAAGGTGAATTCATCCATTAAGGCCTGAATCAAAGCAATACCTCGACCACTTTCAGAAAGTTCGTCAGGCATCGTTGCATGCATTAATTTGAAGTCTCCGGGTTCTCCGGTATCGCTTAATTGGGCTTCTATATGCATATCAGAGATATCTATATTCAAAGCACAGGCGACTCCATCACCAGTGTCCGCATGACGAAAGACATTTGAAACTAGTTCAATCAAAGCAGTTTCAAATCGCATTTGGTTTTCGGCACTTACGTGTGGAGATTTTTCCCATACCGCGCTTAGCAGTTCATGGACTTCATCTAATGTAGCTGGTGGAGAGAACATAGTGAGTGAATAGGATGCATCGTTCATGATTCGCTGAACGCTTTCTCTGCACTCGAGTACGTTTTAATTACTCGATCCAGGTTGGTGAGTTTGAGGACTAGTTTTACCTGTTCGACAGGTGCGGCTAAACGCAGATCGCCTCCAGCTTGACGAGCGCCCTTTAGTCCGTTGATGAGTGCTCCTAGTCCAGATGAATCCATAAAATCGACGCCACTCATATCGATTACGATTTTATTATGCCCAGTCGAGATCTGTTCAGTTATCTCCTGACGGAGTGTGGGTGCATAAACCATGTTCAATTTTCCAGTGAGTCTGAAAATCACAATTCCTTCTGTCGAAGTTTCTACCGCGATATTCATGAGCTCCCTTCCACATTTGCTAGGGATTGATTGGGTTGGGATCCTTGGCATAGAACGGCAGGGATTAGGACCTTGAGTAGTGAAAGATCAAAAATCCCCCACATAATATTAATGGCAGTTGCGATAAATGGAACTCGATCTGTAGCATATCTGAATATTCCAATCGCCATCGTGATAATAAAGGCGGCGGCGAACATTATTTGGTAGCGAATTTAGCTTTTGATGGTGATGGCCGAGTTTTAGCATTCCAAACGGTCAGATCAAAGAAGGCAGAGTCAATTACGCTAAAACTTTCGGCAGGAACAAGTGGAATTGCAATCCACCATGTGTGCATATTGAGTGAATAGAGCCAGCGCCAAATTATGTAGGTAGTGCTGAATAAGGCAAATAAACAAATTGAAATTCGAAGCAGAGTCATTCGGCTCACTTGGACGTACCTCCCACTACATAGTGAAAAGGTACTCCTTTTAAATCAACTGGCATAGGGACTCGATAAAAAATTTAACGAGACTACCAATGATATTCCCCTTATTTTAAAGGCGATGATTGAATACAATGATTATACAAAGGGAGTTCATATGAAGATAAAGAAGGCAGTCATTCCAGCGGCGGGACGCGGGACTCGCCTGGAGCGAATCACACTGGTGACAGCGAAAGAGTTAGTTCCGCTGGTAGATCGACCCGCTTTGGATTGGATAATGAGAGAAATTACACTTGCAGGGATTGATGAAGTTTGTATCATTTCTAGTGTTAATAAATTACCTTCACTCTTCGCACACACTGAAGGGTTACAGATCCCCGTCACTTATCTCATTCAAGAGAGGCCAAAAGGGTTAGGTCATGCAGTTCAAGTTGCGCGCAATTGGTGTGGTGATGATCCTTTTGCGTTAATCCTTCCAGATGATTTGATATTGGGAGATCCGATTCTCAAACGCCTTATTGATCACTCATCAGTAACAGGTTATTCCTCGGTGGCATTAACGGAAGTTCTAAAAGAAAAGGCATTTATGTACGGAGTTGCAGATGCAGCCAATGTAAGTGCGAAAGGCGTGGTGCAAATAAAAGATTTAGTTGAAAAACCTCCTCGTGGAACTGAACGTTCCAACCTTTCTGTTACTGGTCGTTACATTTTAACGGCGGAAATATGGCCGCAATTGGAAAAAGTTCAGCCCAGCGTAGGTGGTGAAATTCAATTGACAGATGCTTTGCGGGTGTTGGCTCACCATGGTCATTTGGATGGTTTGGTGACGGGTGGCGTGAGGCACGATTTAGGTTCCGCGGAATCTTGGCTTGAAGCGAATATTGCATATGGAGCAGATCGCTATGGCCTTAAGTGGTTAGATGAAGTAGTTACCAAGATTAAGGGCTAGCACTTGGTAAATCTAACTGTGTAGATGAATCTCGCTGTCAGGATACGGAGATGGCTCACCCTGCGAATATTACGACCGGTTCACATGTGGATTTTTCCCGTCGTCCAATGCTCGTTTTTTGGGAGACCACAAGGGCCTGCCAATTAGCTTGTTACCATTGCCGGGCAAGTGCGACCTCGCTGGCTTTACCGGGAGAGTTAACAACCGAACAGGGAAAGACTTTTGTCGACCAGGTAGCTGGCTTTGGTCGTCCTTATCCGATTCTGGTGATGACCGGCGGTGACTGTTTATTGCGAGCAGATATTTTTGAACTTGTGGACTATGCCACGACGCTTGGAATCCCCGTAGCGCTTTCTCCTTCAGTCACTCCGTCATTGAGTGCGCAGATGATTGAACGGATCGTTGCCAGTGGAGTTAAAGCGGTATCAATTAGTTTGGATGGCGCACTTGCAGAGACTCATGAGGCAGTGCGGGGGATTCCAGGCCATTTCCAAAAAACTATTGATGCCATTCGTGCTCTTACAGCGGCAGGGTTGACAGTTCAGATAAATACAACGGTTATGAGATCGAACGTTAATGAGTTAGCAAAGATTGCACATTTGGTTCAGGATACTGGGGCGCACATTTGGGAAGTATTCTTTCTTGTTCAAGTTGGACGAGGCTCGATTACGGAAGCAATATCACCGCAAGAGCATGAAGACATATCACATTTCTTATTTGACGCTTCGCAGTATGGCTTCATTATTAGAACGGTGGAGGCACCATTTTTCCGTCGAGTAGTGAAACGACGGTTGGCAGGAGATTCTGTCCCCACGAGCGATTTATATTCAACGCTATCTAGTGAACTATCGATATTGATGGGTCCGGCAACTTCGATAATTCGTGCACATACAACTTCAACTAGAGATGGAAAAGGAATTGTTTTTGTTGCCTACGACGGGGAGGTCTATCCTGCCGGATTCCTACCTCAGCCGCTGGGTAATGTACTAACAACACCTATTGCAGAGATTTATCAAGATAATTTGTTATTGCGAAAGATAAGAGCTTCGGAATTTTCGGGTCGCTGCGGATACTGCGAATATTCAGATCTATGTGGTGGCTCGCGTGCTCGCGCGTTCGCCGAGACAGGTGACGCATTGGGTGAGGATCCGGCCTGCGCTTACCAGCCAGTAAACGAACCCAAATTTCTTATTTCTCTTTAGCTACATTTCTCTTTAGTTGTACTGCTCATTAATTGTTGCTAAGCACGCGAGTGCAGCGCGTTCACCAGACCGCAAGCAACTCGAAATTCCGATACCGTCATAAGAAGCGCCAGCAAGGGTTATGCCTGGATGCTTCTTCAATTTTTTCCGCACATCGGCGATCAACTCCAAATGATTGACTTCCAGTTGCGGAAGAGCATCGGGCCAACGTTGGACGTGATAAACAGTAGGGGCGGCGGTAATTCCCGTTGCATCTTTTAAATCAGATCGCAGTCTTATCACAAGGGCTGCATCATCCAGACTATCGATGATTTGTTCGTCGATTCGTCCGCTGGAGAGTCGGAGAAAAAAGAACGGCGAGCCAGCCAAGTGTGGCCATTTTCGAGTCAAGAAAGTCGCCGCTTTTAGAACGCGACCCTTTGATGTGGGCACTAAAAGTCCCGTGCCAGAAAGAGCGGCATTGTCCTTCAACTCAGATTTCGGAAATGCCAAGATCGTCGTGGCAACTGATGCGTATCGAATTTTCTTGAGTAGCGATGAGGATTCTGGAGAGAGCGTCTGTAAGAGAACTGTCGCGATTCGCGCTGGCACTGCTAGCACTACACCGTCTACCGCCATGGGCGATTGCGTTGCAAATTGCAATTCATAGTGCATTTTTGAGGTGGAAATAATGGATGTCACTCGAGTATTCGCTCGAAGAGTCACATCTGTGCCATCCAACAGGTGACTCACGAGGGAGGTCAGTCCATCTGGCCAGGTAGCAAATGACATGGGCGCACCGCTTTTTTGGCCTCGTCGGCTCATCATGATAGATCGCCTGGAATCCGCGACCTTAGCAAGTTCGGGTGCAACGGCTTTCAGACTCAATTTATAAACATTGCCCGCGTGCAAACTACCTAGAATCGGATCGAGCAGTCGATCAACCACTTCGCGTCCAAAGCGCTTTTGAAGGAAAGATCCAACGGCGATATCACCGTTGATTTTATGTGTCGGAATAATCGGCTCTAACCCAGCTCGCAATAGTCCGCCCAAAGTCATCACGCGAGCGCGCAGGACAGGTCGCAGACGGCGCGGACCCGATGGGCCGACGCCAGCTGGTAAAGGACGTAGCCCGTTCTTTCCCCAAAGCCATGCCATTCCTGGATTGGAGTGGATAAGAGATTCTGACAACCCCAATTCTTCTAGCAAAGCCTGCATACCAGGTGCGCTGAGATGGATTGCTTCTGCCCCGACGTCAATAAACTGCCCCTGGATAAAGACGTTTTTGATTTGTCCACCGATTTTTTCCGAAGTTTCAAAGAGCGTTACTTGTGCACCCTGTCGGCTTAAAGTTCGGGCGCACATTAAGCCGCTGACGCCACCACCGATCACAGCGACATGTGCTCGCTTGGTCTGCGAGGAGACAGGGTCATTCATTGTTGGTTCCTCACCTTTAGAATGCCCTCGAGTTCATAATAAGAAAAAGTAGATTTTAAGAAAAAGTACATTGCACGTTGATTCTAGTGTGGGAGAGAGTCGGGTTGGCACATTATTTAGAGTTTGTCGCGGAACGATGCCAATTCTTGTCGGCGAATCTCGGTTGTCTTGGGATATTCCAGATTAAGCCCTCGGAACCAATCTAGTAGAACTTGTGAAACTATTAATCTGGCGTTCTCTTTATTATCTGCAGGCACTATGAACCACGGCGAATACTTCGTACTCGTTGAGTTGAGGCAATCTTCGTATGCGTGCATGTAACTTTCCCAGAAATCCCGCTCGTGGAAGTCGGAGTTGTTGATTTTCCAGTTTTTCTCGGGCGAATCAATACGTTCGCGCAACCGTTTTGCCTGTTCATCTTTGGATACGTGGAGGAAGAACTTGATAACGTGAGTGCCATTGCGATGGAGATGTGCTTCAAAGTCGGCAATAGAACGATATCGATCGGTCCAAATGGTTTTCTCATCGACTAGCTCATCGGGAAGTTCGCGCTTAAGGAGTATTTCGGGGTGCACACGAACGATCAGCACCTCCTCGTAATATGAACGGTTGAAGATTGCAATCTGTCGACGTTCTGGAAGACGGCGGGTTGTGCGCCAGAGAAAATCATGCTGTAGTTCCTCAGCGCTCGGCTCTTTGAAGCTCCAAACCTTGATCCCTTGGGGGCTGACTCCCGACATGACATGTCGGATTGCGCCATCTTTGCCGGCGGTGTCCATACCTTGAAAGATCAACAGAAGAGAATAATCATCGGCTACGTAATAAAGACGCTGTAGAGATGATAAGTCCTTGATATGGTTTTTAAGGATTTTCTTGTACCGTCTCTCGGATTCAAAGAACGGCTCGATGCTGGTAGGTCTCTTCGCCAAGTCGACCTTATCGTGAGGTCCAACTCGGAAAACATTGGAATCGATTTTCACCTTTACTCCTTTGCCGCGATCGGTAAGGGGGTCACGTTATATCCGATAGCCCAACCCAGGTTCTGTCGCATATTTCCAAGCGTGCCCTTGCCCGTACGTAGTGCCACGGGCACATCCAGTGGACCCGCACGCATGAGAACGATATCAGTAGCCTCTATTGCGACATCCGTCCCGACGTCGATACTTTGAGTTTGCATCTGTTTCAGATTGTCAACCAACATATTGCGTCCCAGCAAGCGCGCAACCAGACGCAAAAGTAGCGTTGCCACCAACGAGTGAAACTATTACTTCTTTAGTTTAGGGAAAGTTCTCCGTACTCTTTCCTAGGTCACGGCAGCGCCCTTGACCGAGAGTTATCTGGAAAGCGATGACGGATGGGTGAGGAACACAAAGATGTTGAACTTCCGAGGGCGCGCCCTTGTTATCGGGCTTTTCGCGCTCGCTATGGCATATCTCGAGGCGGCAGTAGTTGTCTATCTTCAGAAGGCGCTGAAGATCGAGCCTCAGACGCTATTCCCATTGAAAAATCAGAGATCACTTGGCGAATTTGGCGCGATCGAAATCGGACGCGAAATTGCAACCCTAGCCATGCTGGCGACGATGGGGTGGTTGGCTGGCCGAAGTGCGCTTGAGCGGTTGGCGTGGATATCGGTCGCTTTTGGAATATGGGATATCTGTTATTACGGGTGGCTGTGGATCTTCATCGGTTGGCCGACCAGCCTCAGGACGAATGACTTACTTTTCCTCATTCCTGTTCCTTGGGTCGCGCCAGTGTGGGCTCCCATGGTCGTCAGTGTTGCCCTGATTTTCTTCGGCCTTATAGTCGCGGGGCGCTTTGGACGTGGAGAAATTTTCAGCATGAAACCTATGCATCTCGTCCCCATGTTCACAGGCGGCCTTGTGGTCGTTCTCAGTTTTACTATTCATTACAAGTTAATTCAGGACGGTGGAACGCCTACTACTTTCGCATGGCCAATTTTCGTCGCTGGAATGGGCATCTTGCTCACGATCCCATTCGGAATATTGATCAGTTTTGTTTTTCGAACCCTTACGTATAAAGATTGAATTTTACGCACGCGGTATGATGAGCACATTGGCTTCCCCCGATCATCGGGTTTGTTGAAGAATTGCGTAAAACATTGGAGATTTTGACGATAATGCGGTTGCGATTTAGGACGCGTGCAATAGATGTGTGGAATTGGCATAAATTGGTTGCTTGGATTAGGACTACCCGAGGTGGTCTTAATCTTTTGGCTGCATTAGTTGGCGCTGGCGCAGGATTCGGCGCCATCATTTTTCGTTGGTTGATCGTTCACGCCACAATGATGTTTACTGGAACGCAGGATTACTCCTCAGTTGGTCACACGCCAAATCATCATATTCCTTGGCTAGGCATCTACTTTGTCATTCTCACCCCTGCCATCGGCGGCCTGATTTATGGTCCACTAGTAAATCGATTTGCCCCTGAAGCCAGAGGGCACGGAGTCCCCGAAGTCATGTATGCCATGTCGCATAAGGGCGGACGAATCCCCGCCAAGGTGGCTATCGTGAAATCTTTGGCTTCCGCGATCTGCATCGGCGCGGGAGGTTCTGTAGGTCGAGAAGGTCCGATTGTCCAGATTGGCTCAGCCATCGGATCCTCGCTCGGCCAACGGTTCAAAGTCTCCGAAAATCGACTGAGGATTCTGGTCGCGTGTGGCGCGGCCGGCGGAATTGCCGCAACATTCAACGCACCAATTGCCGGAGTCTTCTTCGCACTTGAGTTGCTCTTGGGAGAATTTGCAACCGAAGGTTTTGCGACAGTAGTTATCGCATCCGTGACCGCCTCTGTCATCGGACGCGCAGCGTTTAGGAATGTCCCCTTCATATCTCTTCCTGCTTTCAGCGTCAATCATCCCATTCAATATTTGTTCTACATTGTTCTTGGAGTCATGGCAGCTTTGGTTGGCATCATGTTCACGCGAGTCCTTTACTGGATTGAAGACCTTTGCGATCGAATTTGGCGGGGTCCTGAATGGGCACGACCAGTAGTGGGCGGACTGTTCCTTGGACTAATTCTTCTTGTGCTACCAGAGATGTATGGTGTTGGTTACCCCATTCTTCAGGGAGGCCTTGAAGGAAAGTACGCCCTGGGTTTCCTTATCGTTCTATTGATTGGCAAGATGGTGGCAACAAGTTTCACCATTGGCATTGGCGGCTCTGGCGGAGTGTTCGCCCCGTCGCTATTTATCGGGGCAATGTTCGGGGCCGCATTCGGGACTGTGTTGCATATGATCACGCCGTTCTACAGTGGCGCCCTCGGCCCCTACGCTCTCGTGGGAATGGGCGCAGTATTTGCGGGGGCCGCTCGTGCTCCAATGACCGCCATAGTTATTCTCTTTGAACTTACGGGTGATTACACAATCATTCTTCCCTTGATGTTGGCAATTGCGATGGCGACAATCGCATCTCGTGTACTCATGAACGACACTATTTACACGCTCAAACTCCGTAGACGCGGTGTGGATGTTTTGAAGAAGTCCAACATTGAATTGCTGAAGAGCGAGTCCGTCGCAAGCATCATGCGCCCTCAACCAGTTGCTATCGAGTGGGATCTTAAGTTGATTGCGGCAGCCAAGAAGATCTTCACTGAAGGCGGCGAGGTCCGGCCGGTCACTAAAAATGGTGCCGTGATCGGAATTGTCTCCGCCTATGCGCTCTCTCGAGCGATTTCTTGGGATGAAGACCTTGATTCTCTGATCGTGGAGAACGTGCTTGAGCAACCCCCAGTCATACTTACTACGACATCTATAGCCGCTGCAATCGGCGTCCTGGGCGGAAATGAATTTTCTGCTGCCCCAGTTCTCAATCCGGACGACAAGGTCGTCGGATGGATAGATCAAGTTTCGTTGCTCAACGCCGTCAGTTCGAGTGTTTCACGATAAGGATTTTTGATAATTAGCGACATCTGTTCTCGATGTCCGAAGTAAGCACAAGAGTGCGGGAGGCGGGACTTGAACCCGCACGTCCGAAGACACAGGTTCCTAAGACCTGCGTGTCTGCCATTTCACCACTCCCGCTGGAGGGTAGATAAGCGGTAAGGGTACGGGTAAGTTACGCGTAGAGCCAAACCCAACTATCGCCTCCGATGGAAATTCACCCGGGCTTGGTTAAAGCGCTTGACCATAAAACTTGGTCAATTAAATAAAATAAGGAGTAGAAGATGTCATTGACCCCCACCCCCGCCGATAAATTCACCTTTGGTCTTTGGACCGTCGGGTGGCAGGCTCGCGACCCATTTGGAGACGCCACCCGCGCCCCTCTTGACCCGGTCCGTTCAGTCAATGAATTAGCCGCTCGAGGAGCCTATGGCGTCACCTTTCATGATGATGACTTAATTCCATTTGGAAGCGATGATGTATCGCGCAACGGTCATATTCACCGCTTTAAGAAGGCGTTGGAAGAGACCGGTATGAAAGTTCCTATGGCAACAACTAATCTCTTTACCCATCCAATATTCAAGGATGGCGCGCTTACATCAAATGATCGAGATATTCGCCGATACGCGATCTCAAAAGTGATGCGCAATATTGATCTTGCCGCTGAACTCGGTGCCCAGATTTATGTCTGTTGGGGCGGCCGTGAAGGCGCAGAATCAGATGGCGCAAAGGATGCCTATGTTGCTCTTGATCGCTACCGTGAAGGATTTAATATCCTTGGTGCATATGTTAAAGACAAGGGATATGACATTAAGTTTGCTATCGAGCCAAAGCCAAATGAGCCGCGGGGCGATATCTTCTTGCCAACGGTTGGACATGCCCTCGCCTTCATCTCAACTCTCGATAACCCAGAAATGGTTGGTGTAAATCCAGAAGTTGGTCACGAGCAGATGGCTGGCCTTAACTTTGTGCATGGAATCGCCCAAGCACTTTGGCAAGGAAAACTCTTCCATATCGATCTCAACGGGCAGCACGGTCCAAAGTTCGACCAAGATCTAGTTTTCGGTCATGGCGATCTAAAATCTGCTTTCTTCTTGGTAGATCTTTTGGAGCGTTATAACTATCAAGGTCCGAAGCACTTTGATTATAAGCCTGCGCGTACTGAAGATGATGCCGGTGTCTGGGAGTCGGCAACTGCCAACATGCGCACCTATCTTGCTCTTAAAGAGCGCGCCCTTGCTTTCCGTAGCGATCCTAGGGTTATTGATGCGATGAAGGAATCACGCATTGATCAACTTGGAGTTCCAACTCTTGCTGCAGGTGAAACTTGGAAGGATCTCGTTGATCCGTCATTGGATATCGAACTTGCAGGTACTCGTGGTTATGGATACGAAAAAATTGATCAACTTGCCATTGAACATTTGATGGGTGTTAAGTAACTCAACTAGGGATGAAAGTTTAAAGATTAAAAAAGCGCCACATCATGTGGCGCTTTTTTATTTCATGGAATGACTAATAACTAATTGGAAACGTTGGCACCCTTGCGAGAAATCGCATCAACAGAGGCTGAGATCAAGAGAACGCCACCAGTAACCAGGTACTGAGTACCTGGACTGAAGCCCAAAAGACCCATGCCATTATTGATAATAGCGACTACCAACCCACCGAGAATTGCATCTCGCAGTTTCCCCTTGCCTCCAAAGAGTGAAGTACCACCGATAACAGCTGCACCTACTGCGTAGAGCAGGGTAGTTCCGCCACCAGTAGTTGGTGAGATCGAGTTGGATATCGAGGCGAAGAGCATTCCGGCGATCGCAGCTAACCCAGAACAGATCATGAAGGCAATCGTGCGTACCCGACGAACATTAATACCAGACCGCCTGGCGGCTTCGGCGTTTCCTCCAACGGCATATAAGTGGCGCCCGAAAACGGTGCGATTGAGTAGGAAGGTTCCAACCACTAGTAATGCGAGTAGCACCGGAACAACGATCGGCATTCCCTTAATGCTGCTGTTCGGTGGATTACCGCGTTGCCTATTGAGCACATATGTGGCGCCAATACCAAGAATTACGAGGATAACATTTTTGGTCAACCAGACCTTGAAGAGTTCTGACTTCAGGTTCTTGCGACGGCGATGAAGAATGCGATTGAGTCCAAGACCAACATAGATCGCCAAACCTATAAATGTGAAGAGCCAACTTATGAGCGGAGTTAGATTGTTATTCTCGACCGCAATAATGAAGCGATCTTGAAGCAAGATCGTTCCGCCATTACCAGCCATCAAGAGAAGAATGCCTTGGAATGCTAAGAAGGTAGAGAGCGTGACCACGAAGGATGGAATCCGAAGGCGAGCGACTAGGGTTCCCATTGTCCAACCCAAACCCATTCCGACCAGGATGCTGACAAGAAGAGCTGCGTACCAAGGGAAGTGGTGATCATTAATAAGTAGCACCATGGTTGCACCACATACACCAGACGCGAAACCTGCAGAGAGATCGATTTCACCGAGCAGCAGTACAAATACCAAACCCATTGCGATAACAATGACCGGCGCGGCTTGAGTGAGCAGGTTCGCCAGATTGCGGGGGGTTAAGAAGTATTGGGATGAAAAGGTAAAGACAAGTCCGAGCGTTATCAAACCCAATAAAGCTGGAAGTGCTCCAATGTCACCTGCCTTGATTTTTGCAAAATAATCAGAGAATACGGTTTTTATATTGGTCTCACTCTGCGCAAGATTTTCAGTATTGACACTCATGCGTTTGCTCCCACAGTTCCTTCAGATTTTCCGGTCGTAATCATTTCGACAACTTGACTGGCTTTAACATCCTTGGTTTCTACTTGCGAAGATAAGGCTCCAAGATAAAGCGGAGCTATGTAATCGGCAACTGCGAATACATCGTTCAAATTGTGGCTAATTAAAATAACTGCTAAACCATTGTCGGCCAGTCTGCGAACTAACTTAAGCACTTGTTCAGTTTGAGCTACGCCGAGCGCGGCTGTTGGTTCATCCAAAATAACAACTTTTGAATTCCAAAGGACGGCGCGCGCAATAGCGACGGTTTGACGCTGACCACCTGAAAGGGATGAAACGGTCTGGCGAATTGATTTAACAGTTCGAACCGAAAGACCGTCTAGGGTTTTTGCAGCGAGGGATTCCATGTGCGTTTCATTTAGGACGACACCATTTCGTTCCTCGCGGCCCAAAAACATATTCTGCACGATATCAAGGTTGTCACATAGCGCTAAATCTTGATACACAACTTCAATACCAAGGTCAGTTGAATCACGTGGACCATGGATCTCAACCTTTTTGCCATCAAAAAAGATTTCACCTGACTCTGCGGTGTAGATACCCGCGATGCACTTAATGAGCGTGCTTTTGCCTGCGCCGTTATCCCCGACAAGCGCGGTGACCTTTCCAGCGTAAGCATCAAAGTTGACATCTTTTAGTACATGAACTGGTCCAAATGATTTATTTATGCCGCGTAGCGAAAGGATTGGTTCGCTCACTAGATACTCCTGTCAATGTAATTGATCCAGATGGAACTGAAATCAATTTGATATAACTGGAATCTATATTCCAGATCTGGGCTAAGACGTCACTATAACTAAAAAAACTGAGCCGAAGAGGTCATCTTCGGCTCAGTTTCGCATGAATTACTTGTAACTAACTGTTAAGAGGTTAGACCTTACTTAACGCCATTAGCAGCACAAGCGGCTGCGCCAGCGATGGCGCAAATCTCAGCAGCTGTACGGAAGTGCGTCGTAACAGTTACTTCGACATTCTTCTTTGTGATCATTGTTGGAACCAATAGAACAGATGGAACCTTGCGGCCCTTGACTGTTGAATCAGCGGTGAAGCCGTTTGTTACAGCCTTTGTGCCCTTTACCAACGAGATTGCAAGTGCTGCAGCTGCATTGGCTTCTTGAGCGATTGGCTTGTAAACGGTGTTTGAGAGATCACCGGTCAAGATTGCAGCGAGACCAGCTGCTGATGCATCTTGCCCAGATACGCAAGTCTTACCGTTGAGGTTGTTCTTCTTAAGAACAGCAACAGCTGCAAGGCCAAGGCCTTCGTTAGCTGAAACTACAGCGTCAAGCTTATTGCCTGCCTTTGTGAGCTGTTGTTCGAAGATTGTGCCTGCAAGGGTGTTATCCCAGCCAGCAACAGACTTGTCATCAACGAGTGTTCCCTTTGTCTTCTTGAGGTATGGACCAACGATTGATGCGTAACCTTGCTTGAAGAGGGTTGCGTTATTGTCGGTTGGAGAACCGTTCAAATAAACGACACGTGGGTGAGCAACCTTGTGTGCCTTGAGGCAAGCAACGATTCCTTGGCCTTGTAGTACGCCGACTGCAACGTTATTGAATGAAACGTAGTAGTTAGCAGAACCACCGAGAGTTAAACGATCGTAATCGATTGTTGCAACGCCTTGCTTCTTAGCAGCTTTCTCAACAGCTGCTGCTGATGGTGAATCGAGGTTAACAAGAACGAGAACCTTGACGCCTTCTGTGAGCATAGCTTGAGCTTGCGTTGTAAACGTAGGAATGCTTCCAGCTGCGTTTTTAATGTCATAAGTGACACCAGCAGCCTTGAATGCCTTTATGAGTAGTGGTTGGTCATCTGTCACCCAACGTGGGGAAGATGCTGAGTCAGGAAGTACGACTCCAACTTGTGGAGCTGCTGCGTGAACAGTGGTGGCGACAAAACCAGAAAGTACTAGTGATGCTGCTGCGACTGCTGCCGCAAAACGACGATTTGTCATTTATGGATGTACCTTTCGAGAGGTGCAGAGTACGCGGTCAAACCTGCTTTGACCGTGGGTCGTACTCGCAAGCCGAAAGTATCTTATAGCGGGCAAATTTCCGATAGTGAAGATCGGACAAATCGGACATTACCCATAACGGTTTGGTAACAACAAAATGCAATAATTTTCGTCGCACCGCGAAAATTAAAGAGCGAACAAGTGGGGACGCTACTCTTGCGCTCAATGAATTCATCACAATCTATTTCTGATCAAGTATCTGCCGCAATACTTCGCGCGCTAGCACTTGCAATATCGATGACCGAACTTCCAAGTGGATTGGTTATTCCGGGTGAAATAACGCTCGAGCGTCCAAAGAATCGTGATCATGGGGATTACGCAACCTCCATCGCTCTCGTCTTATCAAAGACTGCTGGAGTAAACCCACGTGCGATTGCAGAAGTAATTCGTATCCATTTACTAGCAGATGTTGAGATCAAAGATTCACTCGCGGCTATCGATATTGCAGGACCAGGATTCTTGAATATCACCCTGACAGGGGCTGGACAAGAATCCATCATTGCCGCGATTCTTGATGAGGGCGAAATGTACGGCCATGGACGAGCACTCATGGGCCGAAGCATCAACTTAGAGTTCATCAGCGCGAACCCAACCGGGCCACTTCATCTTGGTCATACTCGTTGGGCTGCCGTCGGTGATGCTCTTGGTCGGGTGCTCTCTGCGGCGGGGGCAACGGTCACTCGCGAGTTTTATATCAATGATCGTGGAAATCAGATGGAACTCTTTGGAGCTTCACTTCGCGCGGCGGCGCAAGGCGTGCCCGTCCCAGAAGATGGGTATCACGGTGAATACATCACTGAAATGGCGGCAACGATTGCTAAGGCTCACCCGGATTATTTGGAACTACCAACGGATGAAAGCCTTGATGCCTTTCGCGAAGCGGGATATGCACTTCAATTAGCCGATCAACAGCGCGTGCTCGAAGACTTTCGTACCAATTTTGATATCTGGTTCTCTGAAAAATCCTTATATGAAGATAATTTTTTTTGGCATTGCCTTGATCGATTGAAATTTCAGGGACATGTTTACGAGGAGGGGGGAGCCACTTGGCTTCGCACAACTGATTTTGGAGATGATAAAGATCGAGTAATCATTAAATCAGATGGAACATTTGCTTATTTTGCTGCCGACTCCGCGTACTACATTAATAAGCGCGAACGAGGCTTTGATATCTGCATATATATGTTAGGTGCTGACCATCATGGCTATGTCAACCGTCTAAAAGCAATTGCGGCCTGCGCGGGGGATGATCCTTCATACAATATCGATGTAATGATCGGTCAGTTGGTAAAGATTCTTGAAAATGGTGAAGAGATAAAGTTAAGTAAGCGTGCCGGCACCATCATCACTCTTGAAGAGTTGGTGGAAAAAGTTGGAGTCGATGCCGCCCGCTATACCTTGATTCGTTATCCAGTTGATACGCCGATGGTGATGGATGTCGATGTTTTGCGTAGTCGTACCAATGAAAACCCGGTGTATTACGTCCAATATGCGCATGCTCGAATTTGCGGAGTACTTCGCAATGCCACCGAATTGGGTATCGCCTACGGCAAAGGTCACATCCATTCAGAACTTCTGGGTCATGAGCGGGAGCGCGAATTAATCGGCGCACTTGCTGAGTTCCCGCGAGTTGTTGCTGGCGCGGCCGAATTGCGAGAACCCCATCGAGTCGCCCGCTACGTCGAGGAACTCGCCGGCATTTATCACCGTTTTTATGCGGATTGTCGTGTTCTACCACTCGGAGATGAAGCGCCAAGTTCATTGCATAGCGCCCGCGCAACATTAAGTAATGCCACTGCGAGAGTGATCGCTAATTCGTTAGCCTTGCTCGGTGTACTCGCTCCAGAAAAAATGTAGCCATGAGTTCATTTGATCCTGCCATATTTTCAATTAATTCACGTTTTGATTCTGATCACCTCACCATTGGCGGTGTGAGCGCAATTGATCTTGCAGAACAGTTTGGTACCCCAGTATTTGTCGTCGATGAAGCAGATTTCTTTACTCGAGCGACACATTGGAAGCGCGCACTGGAGGAATCATTTGGGCCGCACGCAGGAACTGTTTATTACGCCGCAAAATCTTTTATCTCAAAAGAGGTCGCTCGTTGGGTCAATAAAATTGGTATCGGGCTTGATGTATGTACTGGTGGTGAACTCGAGGTAGCACGGGCAGTTGACTTTCCGGCGGCGCGAATTGAATTGCATGGTAACAATAAATCAGAAGCCGAAATTAGGTGTGGAATCGAATACGGCGTAGGAACCATTGTGATTGATTCATTTGTTGAGATTGAGCGAGTTGCCAGAATTGCGCTGGAGTTAGGAATGGTTCAAAAAGTATATATTCGTGTGACACCAGGTGTAGAAGCGCATACGCATGAGTTCATTTCGACTGCTCATGAGGATGTGAAGTTTGGTTTTTCACTAGCAAGTGGCGCGGCGTGGCAAGCAATTGAGTTAATTAAGAAATATCCATCCTTACAGTTATCCGGACTTCATTCGCATATTGGTTCGCAGATTTTCAATAGCGATGGTTTTGCTGCCGCCGCAAAAAAGCTGATTCAATTGCTTGCTCGGTATCGAGATACGTTCAATACTGAGCTTCCAGAGTTAGATTTGGGAGGGGGGTATGGCATCGCCTACATCCCCGGGGAGGTAACTCTCGATCCATACATCGTTATGAAAGAACTTGCAGGTGTTATTACGAGCGAGTGCGCTGCCGTAAAAATCGCGGTACCTAGAATTTCTATCGAACCAGGTCGAGCCATTGTTGGTCCGACAACAACAACTTTGTACACGGTAGGCACCACGAAAGAAGTCGAACTCGATGGCGGCCTCCGTAGGCGCTACGTGTCAGTAGATGGCGGAATGAGTGAGAACATTAGGCCGGCGCTCTATGGGGCAGAATATTTAGCAATCATTGCAAATCGCAATTCAAGTCCAGAGCAAGTAAATAGTCGCGTTGTGGGCAAACATTGCGAAAGCGGTGACATCATTATCCGAGAGATTGAACTATCAAGGGATCTAGGTCCAGGGGATTTGTTAGCGATTCCAGCCACTGGCGCTTATGGCCGAAGTATGGCCTCCAATTACAATCATCTACCACGACCTGCAGTAGTGGCTGTAATTGACGGAAAAGCCCGCATGATCGTGCGGCGCGAGAGCATTGCTGATTTATTGTCCCTTGAACTCTAGTTTTTTGAGATACTTATACCCTTGATGATGCCGCCGTGGGTATTCATGAATAATTAGTTACGAGACTAGTTAGATATAACTGGCACTATTTGAATTAGAGGATGTGAACTAATGAGCAACGATCGCGTATTACGCGTCGGCTTGCTCGGCGCTGGCACAGTTGGCGCTGAAGTCGCTCGGCTGATGATCGCAAACCAAGTAGATCTCGCGGCACGTGCTGGCGTTGGCTTGGTGATAACCAAGATAGCAGTTCGCGATCTCTCGATTCCTCGCCCAGGACTTGATCCATCGCTCTTGACGACCGATGCCGAATTGATCGTTACTGACCCAGATATTGATTTGGTTATCGAAGTGATGGGTGGAATCGAACCCGCTCGTACGCTGATCCTTACCGCTATGACCCATGGCAAGGCGGTCGTAACAGCCAATAAGGCGTTGCTCGCAAAACATGGCGCTGAACTTTTCCATGCTTCAGATTTAGCAGATGTTGATTTTTATTACGAAGCAGCCGTAGCAGGTGCGATACCAATTCTTCGTCCGCTTGCCGAAAGTTTGGTGGGCGACCACGTTGAACGCGTTATGGGAATTATTAATGGAACGACAAATTATATTTTAACCAAGATGCACGAAACGGGTGCTTCATTTGATAGTGCGCTCGCTGAAGCGCAAGCGCTTGGGTATGCAGAGGAAGATCCAACAGCAGATGTTGATGGTTTTGATGCCGCAGCAAAGGCAGCAATTTTGGCGGGCCTGGCATTTCATACTCAGGTGACCGATGAGGATGTCTATCGTGAAGGCATCCGCGCCATTACCGCCGATGATGTCACGGTTGCGAAAGCAATGGGATTTGTTATTAAGTTATTAGTAATTGCTGAGGCGAATGAATTACATGGCAGTTCGGAGGAGACGATTTCGGTTCGAGTTCATCCAACAATGATTCCAGTTACTCATCCACTCGCCTCTGTAAGAGAGGCATTTAACGCTGTCTTCGTGCAGTGTGAATCTGCTGGTGAATTGATGTTTTATGGTCGTGGCGCAGGAGGAACCCCGACAGCTTCTGCAATATTGGGTGACTTAGTTGCAGTTGCGCGAAATCGCAACGAGGGAAGTCTTGGTCCAACCGAGACTGACTACGCCGATCTGGATATTGCGCCAATTGGCGTGAGCCGCACTCGTTACTTAATTCGTATGGATGTTGCAGATGTCCCTGGAGTGCTGGCCTCTGTTGCAAGCACTGTCGCTAAGAATAATGTTTCTATCTTGACGGTTCGCCAAGAGGGGCGTGGCGCTGATGCCGAACTCGTGGTTCTTACTCACATAGCCACCGAGGCCGCTCTTGCGAATACTGTAAAAGATTTGCGGGAGTTAGATGTTGTTCAACGTGTTGTTAGTGTTATTCGTGTGGAAGGGTTAATTTGATGGAATCTTTTACTGCAAAAGTGGCCTCAGCAAACGAAATCGGCGCCCATCAGTGGCGCGGAGTGATTGATGAATATCGGGGTCGCCTACCCGTTTCCGAGGCGACACCAGTTGTCACGCTTTGTGAAGGTGGAACTCCTCTTGTAGCCGCAGCGGTGCTCTCTGAAATGTTGGGGAACGAGATTTGGCTCAAGGTAGAAGGAGCAAATCCAACTGGTTCATTTAAAGATCGCGGTATGACGATGGCGATTTCTAAGGCGGCCGAAATTGGCGCAAAGGCAGTAATTTGCGCATCGACCGGCAATACCTCTGCAAGTGCCGCGGCTTATGCGACAAAAGCCGGCATGATCTCTGTTGTCTTGGTTCCGCAAGGCAAGATTGCCATGGGCAAATTGGCGCAAGCGATAGCTCACGGCGCAACGCTGCTACAAGTAGATGGCAATTTCGATGATTGTTTAACGCTAGCTCGTGATCTTGCCAGTACCTATCCTGTTGCTCTTGTGAATTCTGTAAATCCTTTCCGAATTGAAGGACAGAAAACTGCTGCATTCGAAGTAGTAGATCGACTTGGGGATGCTCCGGATTTACATGTTCTTCCCGTAGGAAATGCCGGAAATATCACTGCCTATTGGAAGGGTTACAAGGAGTATTACAACGATCAGGTTTCTACCAAGTTGCCGCAGATGTGGGGTTTTCAGGCAGCTGGAGCTGCGCCGATCGTTCTTGGTGAAATTGTTGCAAACCCTGAAACAATCGCAACTGCAATCAGAATTGGCAATCCAGCATCTTGGAAACAGGCACTAGATGCAAGGGATAGTTCTGACGGGCTTATTGATTCTGTTACTGACGCAGAGATATTGAGTGCTTATCGACTTGTAGCAGCAAGGGAAGGCGTCTTTGTTGAACCTTCAAGTGCTGCTGGAATTGCTGGATTAATAAAGAAGAAGCAACAAGGACAATTGCCTCATGGTAAAAAGATTGTTATAACCGTGACTGGAAATGGGCTTAAGGACGTTCAACAGATTTTGGATGGTGCTGCTGCCCCGATCGTAATCCCAGTGGATGTAAAGATCGCCGCTGTCGCAATAGGCTTTAATTAAGATGAGTCTTAAATATGATGGGTCTTAAGTAATGGCTACAAACCGACTCACATTTAAAGCGACACTTGCGCAGGTAAGTGTTCCAGCGACGAGTGCAAATTTAGGACCCGGTTTTGACACTTTTGGTTTAGCGCTTGATCTTCGCGATCGCTATGCCGCACAAATTTTAGATGATGCAGTATTTGATGTTGATGTGTCGGGGGAAAGCGCCGATGAAGTAAAAAAAGATAAGAACAACCTTGTCATTAAATCCATGCTTCGCGGATTTGAGTTTATGGGGCAGAAGCCGCGGGGGATAGCGCTTCGGGCGTTAAATGTCACTCCACATGGCCGCGGTCTGGGCTCGTCAGCATCCGCCATTGTTGGTGGATTAGCACTAGCGAGAGATTTGGTTTTAGGTGGCGAGCAATATATGTCGAGTGAAGAGTTATTGGTCCTTGCTACCGAACTTGAAGGGCATCCGGATAATGTTGCGGCGGCTATTAATGGCGGGGCAACCATTGCGTGGATGGAAGATATTTATGGCGTGAAAACGGGTTGCAGCGTTTCGATACCGGTTCATCAAGATATTAAGGCAATACTTTTTATTCCAGAGAACCACCTGTCGACGTCGAAGGCTCGCAAATTATTGCCTGAGACCGTTCCCTTTCGTGATGCGGTCTTGAACTCTTCGCATTCCGCGCTGCTTTCTATCGCGTTGTCGACACGACCGGATTTATTATTAACGGCAACCGAGGACTTCTTGCATCAAAGTTATCGGGCAGAGGCATATCCCAAGTCGATGGCCCTGGTCTTACAGCTTCGAGCCGCGGGTGTTGCTGCCACCATTTCCGGGGCTGGACCGAGTGTTCTTGTGCTTCATAATTCGAGTGGTCCTGAGGTTCTTGAGATCATAAAAGCCGCCGGGAGTGGATTTTCAGCGAAAGAACTGGCCATTTCACGCTCAGGAATCGAGTAGGTGGGACCAATAACAACGATCATCGACGCGGGTTCTTCGTTTTGGAAGAAAACGTTGCCGTGTGATAGTTTTCGGATATCGGAAAAGAGCCGCGCAAGATTTAGGCGGAAATTGGCCCGATAAACGAAATCAAAAATCGTTAACCAAATAAATCTTATCTCGGATTTTCCTCAAACTATTTGAGGTTGACCTGGCAGGACTCCTCGCGGGAGGCCAGATCTAAACAAATCCAGATAAGTCACAAGGAAAATCAATCTCAAATAAACGAAAAAGGAACTCAATAACACTAATGAGCGAAACAACAACACTAACTCGCCCGACAAAAGCTGCCGGTGAACTTTCCGCAATGCTCCTGCCAGAACTGAAAAAAGTTGCGGGCCAACTCGGCATTGAAGGCGCTACCAAGATGAGCAAGGCCGATCTGATTCAATCAATCGCGGACCTGCAAGCAGCCAATCGGGAAGCGGCGAAGACCGAACGCGAAGTTAGGCGTCTTGAGCGCCAAGAGGCGCGCAATAAAAAGAATAAGACCGCCAAAGCACCTGCTACGCGGGATGCTGGCGACGGCGATGATGAAGATAATTCAGAAAGCACTGATGCCCCCGAGCAGGAGTCCAATGCTGGCAGCGAGAGTTCAGAATCTCAGCGCCGTGACTTTAACGAACGTAATGGCACTAGTAATAACAATGCCGGACGTGACCGCAATGGTCGTCGTGATCGAAATGATCGTAATGACCGGGGTGATCGCAATGCCAACCGTTTTCGTGATCGCGGCGAGCGTAGCGAACGTCAAGAGCGCGAGGTTCAACTGACTGAAGATGATGTCCTGCTCCCAGTAGGAGGCCTTCTCGATATATTGGATTCATATGCATTTATTCGCACGCAGGGATACCTTGCCGGACCAAATGATGTCTATGTTTCACTTCAACAGATCCGTCGCTACGGACTGCGTAAGGGAGATGTCATTACAGGTCAGGTGCGCCAACCTCGTGAAGGAGAACGCAAAGAAAAATTCAACGCATTGGTTCGCCTTGATAATGTGAATGGTCTCGAGCCAGAGGCCGCACGCGACCGCGTTGATTTTGCTAAGTTGGTTCCGCTATACCCGCAAGATCGACTTCGCCTTGAAACTGAACCAAACATTTTGACGACTCGCGTTATTGATCTTGTTGCGCCGATTGGTAAAGGGCAACGTGGACTAATCGTCTCGCCACCAAAAGCTGGTAAGACAATGGTCTTGCAGGCAATCGCAAATGCCATAACAACTAATAATCCTGAAGTGCACTTGATGGTTGTGCTCGTTGATGAGCGACCTGAAGAAGTGACCGATATGCAGCGCAGCGTCAAGGGTGAAGTTATTGCTTCCACTTTCGACCGCCCGGCGGATGATCACACCAGCGTCGCCGAACTCGCTATCGAACGCGCAAAGCGTTTAGTTGAGATGGGTCACGATGTCGTCGTGTTGCTCGATTCGATTACTCGCCTTGGTCGTGCCTACAACATATCCGCTCCTGCATCTGGACGTATTTTGTCCGGTGGTGTGGATTCTGCCGCGCTTTATCCGCCAAAGAAGTTCTTTGGTGCGGCTCGTAATATCGAAAACGGTGGCTCACTCACAATCCTTGCCACTGCTTTGGTTGAAACTGGATCAAAGATGGATGAAGTTATTTTCGAAGAATTCAAAGGTACCGGCAACATGGAACTCAAACTCGATCGTCGTTTTGCAGATAAGCGAATTTTCCCAGCTGTCGATGTTGATGCTTCTGGAACTCGTAAGGAAGAAATCCTTATGGGTAAAGAAGAACTCAATGTTGTCTGGCGCCTTCGCCGGGTGCTTCATGCCCTTGAATCACAACAAGCGCTGGAACTTTTGCTCGACAAGATGAAGGGCACCAAGTCCAACGTCGAATTCTTGATTCAAATTCAGAAGACAACGATCAACGAGAACGAGAACTCTGGATCTTCGTCTGTTAACGGAAACTAATAATTAGTTAGCTGGCCTCGAACCGATCATCATCGGCTTCATGGTTTCGGCGAAGAAATCGTTTCCTTTATCGTCAACGACGATAAAGGCTGGAAAGTTTTCAACGTCAATCTTCCAGATTGCTTCCATCCCTAGTTCGGCGTAGTCGAGCACTTCAACTTTTTTGATGCAATCAAGTGCTAGGCGTGCTGCTGGACCACCTATCGAACCTAAGTAAAAACCACCGTGCACTTTGCAGGCATCTGTTACCTGGTTTGAACGATTTCCCTTTGCAAGCATGATGAGAGAGCCACCTGCTGCTTGGAATTGTTCAACATAAGAATCCATCCGGCCGGCTGTAGTTGGCCCAAATGATCCTGATGCATATCCCACTGGAGTCTTGGCTGGTCCTGCGTAATACACCGCATGATCCTTAAAATATTGTGGCAATTCCCCGCCGTTATCTAGAAGTTCTTTGAGTTTTGCATGCGCTAAATCGCGCGCCACTATCAGAGTTCCGTTAAGTGAAAGTCGCGTTTTTATTGGATAACTTGAAAGGGTTTTTAACACCTCGGCAATCGGTTGATTCAAATCCACCTGGACCGCATCACTACCTAGATGTTCATCAGTTGTTTCAGGCAGGAAGTGGGCGGGTTCTCGTTCAAGTTTTTCTAAGAAGATACCTTCTTTGGTGATCTTGCCCTTTGCTTGGCGATCGGCGGAACAAGAAACGGCGAT